>PJEL010000612.1_pt1 | contig 41661 bp, 38 predicted proteins | sample 1853271 | NCBI WGS metagenome assembly PJEL01 (sample SAMN08108733, study PRJNA415343) | Invertebrate metagenome, whole genome shotgun sequencing project. | host: Globobulimina | place: Sweden: Gullmar Fjord | collected 2015-08
AACAGAATAAATTGTGCCGACTTAGCTCAGTAGGTAGAGCAACTGACTTGTAATCAGTAGGTCACCAGTTCGACTCCGGTAGTCGGCACCACTTATTTTGCGTGCATCGTATAATGGCTATTACCTCAGCCTTCCAAGCTGATGATGCGGGTTCGATTCCCGCTGCACGCTCCATACAATTCCCTCTTAGTTCAGTTGGTAGAACGCCGGACTGTTAATCCGTATGTCACTGGTTCAAGTCCAGTAGAGGGAGCCATACAACAAATAGCCGCTCATTGAGCGGCTTTTTTGTGTCTGTCGGCTGGAGTAAATATCGAGAACAATCGTATTTAGTAAACCAGGGATGGCGTAACAGTAATTGTGATTACATCTGAATAATTACCCGCAGGTTTTGAGCGTACATTGCCCAGCTTGAACATCATCGAAAATCGGTCACCAACAGCGTTTGCTGGTTGATTGTAATTGGCAATTTGCGTTCCTGAACCTAATGGGATTAGGCGTTTATTGAGAAAAAAATCGTAGTTAACATCCCATTTAGAATCGCCCTTCATGTGCCTCATATGCCCATTGTATTGTGATTCAAACTGAATAGAATAATTCGCCGTACTTTGAACTAATAATTTAGGGGTAAGTCTCAACGTTTCACCAGATGTCATCTCACCAAAATCAACCGTATGTTGATACGCATTACTCGTACCCCACAAACTCACTTTTGCAACTTTATCCACCCTTACGGTAAAATCATGCTTTTTCTGCTGATAAATAACAGCACGATTTAGCGGTGCCTCAACAACTGAATAGTTAAATTGATTAGTATATCGCCCATGCGTTACGTATTGACCAGAAGCAAACTTCACCTGATAAGAAACCGTCCTTTTTTCATTTGGCTTTAAATTATTTATCGCGATAGCTAAGCCATTTTCATAAATCGAAGCACTGTTTTTACCTGCAAGAATTTGATAATCCAGCTTCTTGCTCGCTTTCTGCCTTTTATAAAAGTTTTGTTTCGGCTTAATTAACAATATGGTATTACAATCCTTGTCATTACTGTTGTTCTTCACGTCAATGAGGTGATTTTGAATAAGGGAAAAACTGCCGGTATCAAAAATATCATAAATATTTCGCTTGCCTGTATTTTCAAGGCGAATATTTTGTAATGACAAATTACAGTCAGCGGCTATTACATTGGTGCTAAACATAATGAGTCCAAATGAGAATAGTATGTTTTTCATCATCATTTTCCTGCCCTTATATCACCTAAGCGAATGATATTGCCTTCGTTTTCAGGTATCGTCATTAAGAATTCAATTGGCGTAACACTGTACAATTTCACTTTATAAGAGCCTGGTTTTAGCCCGGTAATGGCAAAACGTCCTTTGCTGTTTGTGAAGAACTCGACAGGGGTGAACTCGCTATCGTGTTGATGAGTCGCCGTGCCTTCGGTCAATGGTACGGGGTTTTCATCACGATCATAAAAATACCCCATTGCAGTGATATTGGCATCTGAACCAATGGTGAAATTATAGCTACTGCGATGTAAAGGGTTAATGGAAAATCCACCCTCGCCAAGATCATAACCAACCGGTAAGTTTTCAATATCATAATCGATTCTTTGCGCTTGGTAAGAGGCGATATCCGGTATCAATAAGGGGCCTAAACCATCCGATTTCACTGCATATGAGCCATCATATTCAGGGTTGAGGATTACCGGGCTATCACCCAGCGAACTGTGTGGGGATATAATCGCAAAAGCATCACCAATCGGTCTGCCTATTGCCGCACTGGTGCCACTGAATGCCAATGCCCCTTGAACACCAACACGATTGCGGGTTGAATAGTCATTATCAAGATCAACCAAGCTATCGTGATCAAAGGTTAATACGTAACGGTTACCGGTATAATCAACAGACACGTTGCCATTAACATTATTGTCTTCGTTATTCTCAACCAAGGCAAACACGCCAACACCACCGACTGAACCAGCATTATTGTTATAGCTGTATCGTGCCTGAGAACGGCTATTATCAGTGTCATAACTGGTGCTCATACGATGGTTATTTCCCCATAAAAGATCAATCGGTATACTGGTCGAAACAAAGAAGCGCCATTCATCGCTGTCGATATTATCATCATCTTCATAGGTTGCTCGCAAACTCCAACTTGATGTTGAGTTTAACCATGAACCCGATAAAGACGTGGTCAGCGCATATTCGTAATCTTGATTATATAAGTAGCGAATATTACCCGATAAGCCGACAGAAAAGTCATCAGATAAACGGTAGTTATAAAAAGCATCCAAACGGTGTTGCACACCGGTTTCATTTTCAATGAACGATTCCAATTGGTTATCGGCTATCGATGTAAAACGTTCTGATAGGTATTCATATTGGGCATTAAAACTGTGCACATCAGAGCTATAAAATGCATCATAATTAGTACGCAGTGCATAGCCTTCGTTTAAAAATTCATGCTGGCTTGCCGCACCTTCTAATCCGAATAAGCCAACATTGGTTGCAAAACCAACACTGGTTCCCATTTGTACGATATTTTCCCGCGCTTGAGTATTAACCCCTAACGTCAATGACTCTAACACGCCGTATTCTATTCCGGCTGAAATAACATAATCATCAGTATCGTATTCTAAACTGGTGTCGACTTGTTCGCTGCTAACACCAGCAGAAAATGAATACTCAAACTCCCCCTCGGCCAATAAATTCACACCAGAGGCAATATTAAACGTAAGCACTTCACGACGCCCAGAGGGATCGGTTATCACCAATTCAATATAATTAACCCCAGTAGTGAGTGGAATATCACGAATATCGTAAGCACCAGGCGCCAAACGTAAGCTTCGAATAAGAATCCCATCAATCAGTATCTCGACAGTAGAAGGTCGATCTATCATAAAGCGCTGACTGGTAATAGGCCGTACATTTTTAGTCGGAATAATCCCGAAATTACGATTAATATTCAAACCTAGAATTAATGTCCCACTTTGAAACCCTGACGTTTGAAAAGATAAATCACCTAGGGTGAAACGGGTTCCTTCATCAGGTAAATCGTAAGTTAACTGACTACCAAGACGAGAAAACTCATTGCTTTCATCATCAACATCCAATGAAAAATCATTAATAAGATTAAATTCTTGGTAGCGTAATCCTGTTTCAAACGTATTACTTGAAAACCATGTTATATTACTCGCGTCACTCTCTATATGCGTACCAGAAATAAAATAATTTGCGAACCCGCCCCACTCTGATATATCTCTATTAAGAGTATAGGAGTTTGAATTTTCAAATAAATACAGACCACTATCAATTAACAATTCGTTGGGAATGGTTAATTCAGTCTCAAAATTTTGTGCGTTCAGCTCAAATTGGATATTATAAACTTCCAAATCGCTACTGTTTATATAGCCGCCTGATACTTTCTCTTTCAAATCATTTAACAATGATTCTGGTAATTGTTTTTCAAAAAACAACCCAATTGATTCATAATTAATATACAGTTCTTTCTCCGGAGTTACTTTTACAACAACCTCACCAATAGGTTGACCAAAATAATTTAACAAACTTAAAAAAGAAATTGTTTTTGGTGTTTCTAAATCTGTTTTCGCCTCACTAAAATTAATAGTGAAAAAGATAAAAAAAATTATTGCGATGAATAATTCATTACAACGCATCATGGCACTCTCTTTATCAGTATTATTTTGTTGTAGTCTCTTTTTGGTAAAATACGACTAGGTAAACTAATACTAATTTTTTGCTTTGCAGGAAGAAAAACATCATACCCCTGACTGGTAATATCACTACCTGTTACCACATGGCCATCAGAATTTCCCCTTCCATAAAAAAAAGTATCATAGTCACTCAGCTTGGTATATTTATCCCCAAAATTAATTAGTGAGAAAGTTGTAGCCTTATCTCCATTTCTTATTGAAGCAGTATCAGACTTTACTTCTGGACTATTACTCGAACTATAAATATGTACTATAGCATTGTAATTGATCAATAAATCAATGTTATCACCTGATTTTTTCTCTTTATTATTTACAGATGAAAATTGTATACTATAGGTTTGGGATTGACTGAGCTCACCCTTTGAAACCCAAACTGCCACGACAGTTTGGGTTTGCCCTGGCTCTAACTTAAAAGCAGGTGGCGATACAATAAGTACATCTTCACCTATCAATTTAGCCTCATATTCTAAACCAGTAAAATGTAGCTTATTTACTTGTGTATCAATTAATTTAGCTCGAGAAGAGTTATTACGGATAGTAATCTTTACGCTTGCATTAGACGAATCAACATTTATCTCCTGTACCAGCGGACCTAATTCTAATGAGTAACTATAAAAACTAACCAACATTCCACATATAACTAAAAAGAACCATCTCATTATTACTACCTAATTTATATCCTTGATATCAATATTAAGCACTTCTCCATCAATTAAATCCTTAGAGTCAAATAACACCTGAACTGAAGATTGTGGAGGGAAAAATTTATTGTCTACATTTGTTGATAAATCCTTTCCAGATAACGATACTTGACCTGATTTAGTTGTAACAATCCAATTATATGTAGATGCCCATTCATGCTTATTACCTGAATTATCAACAGTAAACGTCCATCGGTCATCACTTTTTTTAATCACTGAAGATACCGCCAATTCAGATGAAATCTTATTTGGTAACACAGTCATTATGCTATTAAAATCAACCGTCATATTGACATTTGTTCCATTAACATTCTTTGAGTTATTTGTTGAAACTTGCTTAAATTTAACCGCATAAGCTTTAGATTTATTAACTTCAGGTTCGCCAAAATACTGTATAAGAATAACTCTTGACTCACCTGGTTCAATACTTGCTGTATCTGGTAAAATCAGAAAATCATCTATTTTCTCTTCGTACCTGTAACTCCCTTCCTTCCATTCTAGCAAATAAGGGATCACTTCAATATCTAGTTGTGTTGTAAATTTATTAATAACGGTTACTTTTTTTTGTGATGAGGGTCCTACACTTTTAACCTCAAAAGCCATAGGAGAAACACCAAATGCAAAACATTCAAATGAAAAAAAAAGCATAAACCAACGCATAGTAACTCCATAATCTAGGTGTGGCTTATCCACACCTAGATGTTATATTAGTATATAAAATAAATTATGCGATTAAAGTGGTGAAATTAAAAAGTTAATCTGATCATCCTTAGCACCCGGTAAAACAGTATTATAATTGTAGCCAGCAATTTTAACTTGAACAGGATGTAGACCATCATTTAATACTGTCGTGCTGCCAAAATTACCAAAGGCATTCCCTAAAGAATTACCAGAAACAAATAGCTCGTAGTCAATCTCACTATCTAACCCAAGTTCAACAGAAGATGCTGACAAAGTGCCGCCAGTAGCTGTGTTACAGAGAATAGTCATATCTTCAATCGTCGAATCTTTACCATAGTCTGCATGATATTTATCTAACTTGCCAAAATCTAACGCATTGTAATTTCCAAAACTACATTCACATTGACTTCGCACCACAGCTTCAACTTTTATACTACATTCACCGGCAATTGGACAAATTGGATCGGGATCTGGATAATAAGTAGCAAAAGATGGTAACGATACAGAAGATAGAACTAACGCTGCTGCTGCTGATAACATCATATTTTTCATGATATACTCCGTATATAATTAATAGTTATATTTAGTTTATTTATATTTCTTTGCTGCTTTACTGCTTTACTGCTTTACTGCTTACATTCGACCATGCTTAGATCAAAACCTTAATATTCTTTTGGATATACGCCCCTCTTAAATACAATTTAAAATTAATATTTTTAAAGTTAAAGTTCTAAATGTTTAATTTTTATAATTACATCTTAGTTAAACCCTTGGGTATTGTAGTGCTAAAAAAGTATGAGTTTCAACTTGCACTGTAATTAACAAACCTCATAAGAACCTCAACTTAAATCATTTTACATTGTCATTAGTTTGGTTTAAAAAATCAATTTAGGATAAAGGTTAATTTGTAATGTTTCTTTATAAACACCAGCCATGATTGGCTTATCAATTAAAATAATAGTAATTTCACCATTGCTTTTAAATGGTATTTTATCTATCACCTTAACCGATTTGTTATTTTTTATTTTATCACTATCCCTAGTCAAGCTTAAACCAACCTTTGGAATATTTAGTGCTACAGAATAACGCGCAATGTACCGGCCATTTTTCAACCCACCATTTACAGATGAAACAGAAATATCAAAAGGACTATTGCAATAAAAACCAAAATTAACTGTTTTTGTATTCGTCTTTGATAAATCAATTTCATTTTCAATATCAGATATACCGCACTTAGTTTTTATATGCCCCTTCAATGCTAGCTTCACATTATCGCCAGCCATTGAGTGAGTCGATAATGCAGCAAAAAACAGAGCTATTAAAAATTTATGTCTATTCGTTGCTGCTAACATCTTTCGACACCACATTATTTCTTACATATTTATATTTTAGGTGACATCCTTATTACTGTAGTGCTAGAAAAGTATGAGTTTATTTGATTACACTGTAATAAACTCATCACATAAAACGCCTCTCTGCCCACGCTCTCGCTTCCCTTCTATTTTTAACTTCTATTTTTTTAAATGTGTTATAAAGATGAGTTTTAATGGTGCTTTCTGAAACAAATAATGAGTCTGCCATTTTTGCATTGCTATCACCGCTAACCAGTAGTTTAAGGATATCCTCTTCACGCTGAGTCAATTTAAGCGTTGTCGCTATTATTTCTTTTTCGATTGGCTTTGACTGCGCACGGTAATTGGTCACTAGTTCTGACATTACTGACCTCGGCAGCCAAATTTCGCCATCATTAATTTTTTTTATCGCATCAATCATGATCGTACTACTAATATCAGTACAGAAGATCCCACAGCAATTCTTCCAATGAGTAATGAGTTCAACGTCAACCTTTTCACCGACATTAAATAATATAACCCGCCAAGACTTATTAAACCCACATTGATAAGGCATTATTTTTTCTATTAATTCCTTTGATAATGAAGACAGATCAACCATAAGAATAAGATCGTATTCATATTGATATCGTCTTAACTCTTTTTCTTCATGAACATAGTGAATCTTATTTTTTAGCTTATTTTTCATAATATTAGCCAACACTTCATTCTTTATACACTTTTCAGCCAATAGTAATATTTTGAAGTAGGTGTTCATGCTCAACCCTCATTATGATATTGACGATTGTAATTATTTGTCATTTTGTATAAAAATGTGTCTCTCAATGTTGAGATTCTTGGACATCAATTTTAACCCACTGATTTATTTAACTTTCGCCAATCAATTAAATGATATTTTTTTAGGCAGACTATTAACACTCTAAATTTAACAAAAAAGTACAATTAAAATATGATACTTATATTTATGCCAAACAAATAGGAACACATGCTAGGGAAATGAATAAACCATTTTAAAAATCAATAAATTGCAGTTAAATGGAACGTGGATATAAGTTGGTATGGCACCAAATTTACCCGAATAAGATTTTGCAACAACAGAACCGAGCATAAATGTACAATCACTGACTGGCTCTAGTTCGACTCCGGTAGTCGGCACCATTTATTTTGCGTGCATCGTATAATGGCTATTACCTCAGCCTTCCAAGCTAACGCCATCCTTGATTGTAAAAATATCAACTACTCAAATTAGACCAAATGATGTAGAAAATTACTTCTAATCTGAGTAGACAAATAACCGGTTCCTCAACAGAATGGAGGTTCTGGTTTATACACTTGAAGCTCACTCAAATACAATATTATAAAGACCAGATAGATAAATGCTCGGTATTGTCGTGCAACAAATTTCCAAATCAAGCTGCAGTATACACAAGCTACAGTGTACATATGCACGAGCTGACCACGCTATTTCGGACGATAAAATGAACAAGCATTATATGAAACACGGCTCAAACTCTATTCCTATTACCAACATTAATTCTACTCATGACCAACTCATTTCTAGTTTTAACAAGGCACCTTTAGGCAGCTCTGTTGGTGATTGCTTAGGCTGCCAAATACATACCCTTTCCGGGTATGGTGGATGTACATCTCATCAAGAGGGTCAGAACAAAAAGACCACCTTCCTTCGTCTCCTAACTGTTGTTAAAGGAGACAACATTCGTTGGCACAATGGAAAAGATGAACCCAAGCAATTACAGAAAGGAAAAAGTGTACTCATTTTTTCAGAAAACACATTTAACGATGTCTTTATCAGCGAAAAAGAAAGCTATATAGAAATTGCCGATATTCGATTTGATTGTAATTATCTTAGCCCTATTTATCAGCAAATGAGCGAAAAATTCCAAGAAAGTGGCATCAATCCACAAACCGATAATATACCTTTAGTATTTAATACAATCATTGAGATCCAGCAGTTCATCAATCAATTACAGACAGAACTGACTAACAAAGAATCAGGCGTAACCGACAATCTGCTTGCCGTTTTACAGGCCTATCACTGTTTGTCGAAAATACTAGACCAGCTTGAGATGATTAAGAGCAATAAGACAGACCATGAATGTTCATGTTTATCCAGCCGCACACTCAACAAAGTACGCAAAGCCCATACTTTGATAACATCTAAGCCGGGGAAAAACTGGTCTATTAAAGAGATCTGCAAAGAAGTCGGTACTAATGAAACGAGTTTTAAACGTGGCTTTAAATTGCTATTTGACAATACATTCTCTAAAGCTTTGCAACAAGCCCGCATGGAAGTTGCTGCCAAAGAGCTGTTATATACTGACAAACCTATCATCGACATTGTATACAACATAGGTTATTCCAGCCCTTCATATTTTAGTAAGTTATTTAAACAATACTCTGGAGAAAAGCCTCTCCAGTATCGTCGACAGCGTCAGTAATTGTGCTTTCGTCAGTATTTAATGTTCAAAAAGCACTTATTACAATGAAAGCGTCCACCTAACCATACATATAAAACAAGCTTAATAATCAAATTGATAACTTTAACTGCTAAATATATTATTTTTATGGATCCATCACACCCTTAAATGGTAATGTGCATCATTATCATTTACGTTGTGATTATTATTTATCTATGACCTACTATACAGTTCCCTTTAATTTGGAACTAATGGAAGAATCCATTCAAACCAACGGGAATATACTGTTTAAGCATAACGACTGTGAGTTCTCATTACGTTGTTGTGCGCTTAACGAAGAAGTGGTTCTAAGCCTATTTATGGGGCGGTTCTATGCCCCTGTCCAACTCGATACTCCAGATAAAACTGAGTACGATACGGTTACTGTCATGCTCAATTTAGGCAGCGCTGTTTATTATCAAATTGATAGCCTCAAAGCACCCAGAATTTTTCCAAGTAACGCGATAGCATTGTGCTACTCAGACACCAGGGCAGGACTCTGTCGTTATCAACCTCAGTCAACAAAACTTTTTGCCTTACAAGTTCCAAGGCGAGTTCTACTTGAGTATATCGATGTCATGCAAATTGGCTTACTCACCAAAAGAAAACTAGAGCAGCGAGAGCCATTTCTGATAATGAAATCGGCAAACTCTCAATTTCATCGTATCGCTGAAAAGTTATCCGAACCTAATACAAGCTCCAACGCTAGCATACATCGCCACCTTTCATATTCATTCATCAGCGATGCTGCACGCTACCTGCTACAAGAGGAAGTCACCCTCCCCCGACGCATGGACAGTAGCAAAGGCTTAGAGAAAGCAATTGAGATCTTGGATAAAGAGTTTGTGCTACCGCCAACTATTACTCAATTGGCTCGCAGGATTGGTACAAATGAAACCTCTTTAAAGCAGTGGTTTCGTAAAGAGTTTAACACCACCATCCACCAATATATTCTTCAACAAAGAATGTCTAAAGCTGTAAGGCTTCTTTCTCTAAGGGAAAATCCAATTTCCCACATTGCCTTAGAAGTTGGGTATGCCAATCATGGACATTTTGCTGCAGCCTTTAAAAAAGAATTCGGATGCACACCGTCTTCGTATTCAAATAAAAGTAATACACAGCGCATCGCTCTAAATTGCAAGTAAAGTGCCCCCTCCATTAAGTTTCTACTCCAGCTAGAAAAAGCAGAACTGTTCATATCTTCTAGTGCTGGAAAATTAACATCAGGAAACTCTTTTCAAATAACAGTCTCCTGTCTAAGGCGACTGTTGCTTTATCGCAAATATCCATCATCAAAAAGTCTATTCGTGTTTTTTTTTCACCTTATTGAGTTAGCGAGTAGAAGCGGAAATTTGCAATATATAGCCATAAAGCTAAACCTCAAGGAAAAATAAGATGTACAGGAAATGTTTCAAGCTGTCTCCAATCGCATTATGCGTTGCTATTACTACGCTAAGTTACGATACGTTTGCTCAAGATAATGTTCAAGATGTCATTATTGTCGAAGCAACAAAGCAAGGTACACCTATAGGTAGAGTTAACAACTCAGTTATTGTTAAAACAGGCGATGAGCTTGAAAAGGCGGGCATACATGAAGTCAAAGACCTTGAAAAAGCGTTCCCAGGCTTAGTCATTCAAACTCGTGGTAACCGCACATATGCCAATACAACGATTAGGGGTATCAGTTCTCCGGATTATCACTCACCGACAATTGGCATCTATGTCGATGGGGTCTTACAGGACGCTGCTTTCCTTACGCAACAGCTGTTAAATGTTGAACACGTTGAATTGCTAAGAGGCCCGCAAGGAACTTTATATGGCGGCAATGCGCAAGGCGGCATCATTAACATTATTACTAAGAAAGCGACAAATCAGCCGAAAGCCTCTGCGGGTGTCACATATAGTAACCTAAGCCAACAACTTGATGCTTCCACCGCTATCGCACTCAGCGACGAAATATACGCTGACGTAGTGATTCGTTCTCTAAAGGATGAGGGGAACATTACGCACGTGCCGAGCAACACTAAAAAAGCCAACGAAACTAAAGAAATTAGCGGAATGGCGCGTTTGCACTATATACCCGACAATTCTCCTCTTAACGCGACCTTATCTTTTTCAGCTGATGATCTCGACAGCCATGAGGAATGGTATCTGACTAAAGCTGAATTTGACAAAAAAGAGACTAACCAAGACATACCTGAGCTTAAACGTAATGTGAATACGGTATCACTAAATGTTGGGTATGACTTCGGAAGCGCCCAACTAACCAGTATCACAGCCTACCAAGACAGAGATGTAGATCGTACCTTTATCGGTGGCACGTGGGTAGAAGACCAAAATACATTCAGTCAAGAGCTGCGAGTTAACACGCATTTCAACGATGCTCTGACAGCCCTTCTTGGAGGTTATTTTGAAAATCGCCAATTTGACGTAAACTCAGGTTCGCAAAACAAAATTTCGACAGATACTTACGCATTGTTCGGGCAATCAACTTATGCAATGACAAACACAGTAGACCTGACCTTTGGCCTCCGCGCTTCTCGAATGTCGACTAACTCAGACTACGAAGGAAATGCAGCATGGGGCATTTCAGCATATGATCAAAGCAAATCTGAAAATATAATATCACCCAAGGCTGCTATCGGCTGGCAAGCCAATGAGCACTCTCGACTGTATGCATCTTTGACTAGTGGCTATCGCCCAAGTGGCTTCAGTGCTGCACCACGTAGTAACAGCGATAAAGATGGATTTGATGCCGAGAAATCACTCAACTGGGAATTAGGCTGGCGTACAACTCTGTTAGAGAATAGTGTGGACCTAAGCGGGGCACTATATTTAATTGAAACCAAAGACGTCCAACTCTATACCGGTGCACCTGGAAGCCAAAAACTGAGTAATCATGGCGAGGCTAAAAGCCTAGGTTTAGAACTAGAGCTAGCTTTCTATCCAACGGATGACCTAACGCTGAATCTTGCTGGTACATCAGGAAGATCTACATTTGAATCTGGTAATGGTGGACTAGAAGGAAATCGTTTACCTTACGCACCAGACACAACGGCTACCGTTGGTGTAGAGTATTTCTTACCCCAATCATTAGTCGAAGGCGAGATCTCGCTGGTATCCAACGCTCGCTACACATCTAAAATGTATTTCAATGAAAACAACACCCTATCACAAGAAGGTTACGCGCTCGTGGATGTCGCGATCGTTTATGACTTCAACGATCACCTGTCTTTCCGACTCTTTAGCAATAACATTACCGATAAAGAATACAAAACCTATTCATTTGCGATGGCAGGTACTTCACTTAGCAACTACGGTACTGGACGAGAAGTAGGACTAAACGCAAAGATGGAGTGGTAACTAGATGACCTTCCCGACTCGCCTTACTTCTGGTTTAAAATTATCTTCGCTGCTCTCTATTATGGCAGGCGTCTACACGACTCAAAGTTTGATTGGCATGTTTACTCTGCAGGGGTTGCCTGCTGTATTAAAGTCGCAAGACGTTTCTACATCACAAATAGGGCTTTTTTATCTTGCGATACTTCCTTGGGCACTGAAATTTCTTTGGTCGCCATACTTGGAAAAAATAAGAAAGAAAGGTGATACCTTGAAGAATCACGGGTATCTAGTCCTATTAGCTCAGGTAGCGATCTTAGTCATCCTAGGGGTACTTGCTTTTACTCAAGCTTTGCATCAGCTGTCGCTTTTATTCCTATGTGTTTTCGCGCTCGCGATGTTTTCTACTATTGCGGATATGAGCACTGATGGATTAGCTGTAGATCAACTGCCTCGCTCTAAGAGAAGAATCGGAAATGTAATGCAAGTTGGGGGGGCATACCTTGGCGCCATCTTTGGTGGTGGCCTGTTTATCTATTTAACAGGCGCAGTAGATTGGCAGGTTGCTCTGTTCGCTCTAATGGGCTTGGTTATCATAATGTCGCTTCCAACACTCCAGTTATTTAGCCGGACAACATCACAACCAACTATAAAGGACGTTTCAACCCCATCTCTTAAAAGTGCATTTTCAAGCTCTAAAGTAAGGCGTGGGCTCTTCCTAATTATGTTATGCCAAATTGATACTCGCGGCGTATTGTCTATGATGATGCCTTTTCTCTACGAAAAAGGGATTAACTTAGAAAATCTTGGCTTACTTGTAGCTGGTGGTGGCGCACTTACAGGTTTCATTGGTGTCGGTTTGAGTGGTTGGGCAATTAAGCATATCACTGCGATAAAAATGTTAACTATTTGCTTAGCAGTAGAAGCCATCCTCTATACTGGTTTCTTCTTATATTCTGCCAATTTAGTCAACATCCCTTACATGTTAGAGGTGCTCTTCATCCTTAATGCCGTTATATCAGCAGCCAAGTTCTTAGCACTGTACACACTGATGATGGAATGGTCATACGGTTCACAAGCTGGCATAGATTATTCCTTGTTCCAATCTATGGATATGATCGTGACCATCGTTATGGCAGTACTATGTGGTTGGCTAATATCTTACCTAGGTTACTCAGCCCACTACTCTCTTGCCATTATCGCTACGTGTTTTGCAGCCTATCAGCTCACACGCATTTCCGACTTAGCATCCCGCAATACGTTTAGTGATGGCACACTAAATACACAAAAAACTAATCGATAAACACCAAAGCCCGAATCATCGGGCTTACTCAATCAGCTGGTTCGCAATGAACCAGCATAGAAATATAGATCGGCCTAACAGAGCTAAGAACGTTTAAGCCACTTGGCCTGCCTGCCATAACTGACGATAATCAGGTTGCGTTGCAACCAACTCATCATGCTCACCAGAATCAATTATTTGCCCGTTTTCCATCACGTAGATTCTATCAGCACCTTTGATGGTTTCTAGCCGATGAGCCACTGAAATTACTGTTTTCCCCTTTGATAGCTTCTTGATCGAACTTAATACCTGTGCTTGAGTATTGGAGTCCAACGCCGATGTAATCTCATCCAAAAGAAGTACCGGAGCGTCGTGTAATAATGCTCTCGCTATTGAAAGCCTTTGTCGTTCTCCACCAGAGAGTTGGTTACCATTTTCACCAATTAGCGTATCGAACCCTTCAGGTAGTCTTGTTACCAAGTCGGTCAAGCCTGCTGACTCAATCACTTCAAAGAGAATGTCATCATCTGCACTTGGCTTCGCTAATAATAAGTTGTCTCGTAAACTACCACCAAGCAGCTGCACATCTTGAGTAACATAAGAGACATGACGATACCAGTGTCTGGTACCGACCTCTTCAATCGTTTTATTGCCTAATGATATAGATCCCGAATTAGGAATATGGAAAGCAGCAATTAAGTCGAGCAACGTTGACTTCCCTGCCCCACTCTTACCGACCAGAGCAATATGTTCGCCTTCAGCAACTTTTAAGTTTATCCCCTTGAGTACAGGAGTACCCTCTAGAGTAAGATCAACATCAGATAAGCAAATGTCAAATGAGTGAGGCTCAACACCTTCTTCTTTCTGTTGTGGTAACTGAGAAAGAAGTTGTAAGCGGCTAGCGGCTTTAAGCATATATCTAAGCAATGCAGCATATACCGTCATTCGAGCCAATGGACGAATACAAGCGATGGTTGCTACCGTAACAACTAAAAACTGAGGAAGGGAAAGCGTTCCTTGATCAATAAACCACACAGACAGAGCAATATTTAGCACCAATACAAACTCAAAGACTAAAGTCGCCATAAGCACCCCCGTGCCACCAGCCCATTCAAGCCCTAACCCCTCATGTCTCTGCTGTTCAATCTTATCGCACAATGGTTTTGCCAATTTGTTACTTTGCGCAAATCCACGCAGCATGGGTAGGCAATCGATGTACTCAAGAAGTTGGTTGGCACTGTCTATATTCGCGTGGTGATAGTGTTCTGCTTTTTGACTAAATGTATTCTCAGACATCACTAAAACACCCAAAGCCAACAGAAACATCCCCAGCATAGCCAATGCAATCAGAGGCTGGACCCACAAAAGAATTATCACCATAGAAATAGGTATGACCCAAGCAGCAACGAACTCAACAATCATATGGCTAAATATGTCTTCAAATTGCTTCAGATCTGTTGTGATGAGTTTCATCTTTTCACCGAGCCCCTTACCTTTAAGGGTAGCAAGTGGCTGGCGACGAATATCAGTTAAAAGTTGACTGCGTAGGCGGTGAGTTATTTCATAGGCTCCCAAAAAACTCTTTCTGGCACTTTTACCCAAAACAAACTGAACGACAATGACAGCCAAAGCCACAAGTGCCATATAGGCGAATGGCAGTACGTTTAATGACAATATGAAGGAGAACAACATTAGCCATATTATTAATGGCATAGACTCTGTTGCTATTTTTCCAACTAAGCCAAACCAGAACTGACCTGTTTTTGCTCCACTATGATTAATTAACTGTTTAACGTTATACAAGGGACACCTCATGAATAGAACCAGAACGGATATTAAAATGCGCATCAACGTGTTTAACTTGTTGATAACGATGACTGATAATCAATTGGATTTGATTCGGAGAATATTCACGCAGTGCGGCCAAGGCTTTTTGTTCGTTCAATTGGTCTAGATGTGCTGTTGCTTCATCCAAGATAAGGATAGGCGTTTTAGCTAATGCCGCCCTGATAATAGCGAGACGTTGCATCTCTCCACCACTAAACAGTCGACTCGTTTCTCCAATATCACTACTCAGTTTACTAGGTAAATCGCAGACCAATTGCTTTAAGCCAAAGGCATCTAACAAGTGCCAGATTTCTTCATCTTTAACATCACGTTTAGATAATAGGAGGTTTTCTTTCAATGTTCCGGTGAAGAATTTGACATGTTGGTCGACTGCTGCAATATACCGACTCCGACTTTCGTCATCGAAATCATGAACAAAGTCGTCGTTAATTTTCCATCCACCAGCATCAGAACTGAGCGCCCCAGATAAAGTAGATAAAAGCGTGCTTTTACCTGAACCCGACTCACCTTCAATTAGCACTCTTTGTCCCAGTGTAATATTGAGATTTACATTCTCGAATACAGTGTAGTTGCCACGACTAACAGCCATATTTTCGCAAGAAAGAACTTGTAGAGGCTTCTCATACATCACACTGATGCCATCATTGGATGAACAAAGCGGTAATATTCTATCGATAGAAACGGTCGATTGCTGAATCTGAGAAAATACTTGAGTCAAATCCAACCACGGCTTAAGAAGCCCAGCGCTGATACAGACAACCATCACTAGGTCTACAAGAGAAAGCAGTCCTAACTCAACGAGTAGTATTGCTACAGGTACAACCAAAGTCAGTGAAATTTGAGCCAATGTAACAAAGGTAACCCAAGCTCCCACCATTTGTTTGGTATAGGTCGTGACGATTTTATCATGTGAACGCATCGTTCTGCTTAACTCCAAATAAGAGTTAGCATCGACGGCAAATAATTTCATTACCCCAATACTACGCAGAAATTCCAATTGAGCCTGATGCATGTTTGAAACAATTTTGGTGTATTTTTCCTGACGATCAGCAAAGCCTCGCATCATCAGAAACTGGGCCGTGAGGGCTAAAGGAAGAGGTACCAACGCGATAATTGCTAACCGCCAATCTATATAAAAAAGGAACGAAGTCATAAGAACAGGCATAAGCAAACCATTAATAATATCAGTTCCATGGTGTGCAATAAGTGGCTCTAAGCTCTGACAATCATCCGTAATACGCTTTTCAATATCACCTCTTTTAAGACCACGTAGCTTATCAATTTTCATATGAGCCAAAGCCATCACCAAATGCTGACGGACCTTTTGAATAATGTGATAAGCCGCTAAATGAGCGTACCAGATAGCCACCGTATAAAGTGCATAACGCACTATTAAGGCTATAGCCATCGTAACTAAATACATATAAGGGGAACTTCCCTCATAGATTGCATTGAGAGAAAAATATAAACATAGCCAAGGGATAATTTCCACAAAACTACAAAGTACGGCACTACAAATAGATACCCATACCCTGCGCTTCTCGCTAGACAGCATTACTTTGAAAGCAGCCAAGCGATTCATATCTTTTGTAAGTAACATGCAGACTCCTAATAAAAATAGGAATCATTCTTACTACATTCGGAGTAGTTAACTAACAGAATCGGCAATTAATTTAACACTATAGGGAATTAATATTGTTATGAAGCCATATTAAACAAGCCACTCATTGAGCGGCTTATTTATGTCGTTTAATTAAGAATGCATTAAACAAACTAAAGCATCATGACTTGCGCAACCAAAAGAATAGAACCAAACACAAGTAAGAAGCCAACGATAGGAAGTACGAATTTAACCCACTTGTTAAATGGAATATCGAGCATCTGCAGGGTAACTAAAACTAAACCTGTAGGTGCTAAAAAGAGCATTGAATATTGCCCCCAGTTATAGGCTGATACCACAATATCACGAGGTATCATCACGGTATCTGCAAGTGGTGCCATGATTGGCATCGCTAATACAGCAAGGCCAGATGAAGATGGAACAACTAACCCAAGGAAGAAAAAGACAATCATTTGAGAAACAGCAAATACACTACCATGCATGCCAGATACAAGATCAGATGCATAGGCTAATATTGTGTCTGAAACCATTCCTTGCTCAAGAACAATATTTACACCACGCGCCATTCCAATGATTAATGATACTGCGACTAACTCAGACGCTCCTTTGGTAAAAGCTTCAACAGCTTCTTTTTCTTTTAGCCCTGAAATGAAAATTATTATTATAGCGATAGTTAAGAAAGATGCCGCCATCTGAGGAAACCACCATCCCCCCATAGAAACACCCCAGATCATTAGTGGGAATGCGATTGCAAATAAAGCGAGAATCACTTTACGGCGCGTAGTGAAAGGTACATTGCCTGAGAGGTTGTCACTTTTTAAAAAACGCGCTTTAAATGATTCTCGATCTTCATAAGTATAAGAAAATGAAGGATCAGCTTTAATTTTTTGACAGTACCAATACAAATAACCGATAACCACGGTAGTTCCAACGACTAACCCAAAGGCCCTAACACCCAACCCTTCAGTAAAAGATATGCCTGCCGCATTAGATGCAATAACAACAGAGAATGGGTTGATGGTTGAAAAAGCAGTACCAATAGATGCAGCAAGGAATATTGCTCCCACGCAAACAATAGAGTCAAACCCTAGCGCTAGAAAAATAGGAACAAGAATTGGGTAAAACGCGACAGCTTCTTCTTCCAGACCACAAGTGGTTCCACCCAATGCCATAACGATGCAAACTAAAGCAACAAATAGGAATTCTCGTCCTTTCGTTTTTTCAGATAAACTTATTAAACCAGCATCGAATGCCCCTGTTTTATTTATCACACCAATCATGCCGCCCAATATCAAAATGAAAACAATAATATCTGCACCTTCAATTGTGCCTTCAACTATTGAAACAGCAACGTCTAACAACCCTTTAGGAGCCTGCTCAACCTGTTGATAAGTATCTGGTATTGCGATTGGCTTTCGTATTACACCATTAACGAATTGTTCAATATCAATGTTAATATTAAGTTTTTTAAGCTCATCTTGGGTTGCTGCTACTGTTGTTACATTCCCTGATGGGCTCGCTATCTGTAATGTATTATCATTTTGGCTATACGCTAATTTTGAATATGATCCAGCAGGGACAATCCATGTAAGACCAATGGCAACTAACATAATTACAAACAAGATTGTGAATGCGGTTGGGAATTGAAATGTTCTCTTTGACTCTTTAATAATATCCATTTTATAACCACTACGTTATTTACATATAAGAAAACTACCTACTTAATAGCCACAAAGTATTATGTAACCAAATGTAAAAACGCTATATCTATCACAAAAGAACAAATGAAATAGGTTGGGTATTAAAAAACGGAAAGACACACATTTGAACAACGTGAAAACAGTGACGGTTCCTATGAAGCGTTTAGTGTGTGCCTCTTACAGGGCGAAATTAATAGCATTATGATCAGCACTGGAGCGTTGAATACTAATTATCTAAACACTTACGTGTTGCTTATTGATTTTGATCCAAAACGATTCTTGGCAATGGTTTATAAATGTCTTTCTTTTTGGATGCACCATCGTACTCCCTAACTCTGAAATCACTTCGTACGAAATCCAGCACTCTGGGCACATTTGTTCATTGGCTTCAAAAAGCTCAGACTCAATGCAATGTTTTATTATCACGCCATTTGAAAATGTAAATAATGACTCTGTACAATCAACCTCGATACCTTGATCTTTATAGGATGTATCAACCGACTCATGGCTAACGAGTTTTAATTTGGTAGTTTCACCTTTTGTGGCGGTAATGTAAGTGTAAAGATCATTCATATTGTGTATCTCTTTTTGACAAATACTAGACGTTAAATCGGTATTACTGACTCTTGTACATCAAACGTTTCTCCAACCCTTTCAATCTCATAAGACATAATTCCAATATCTTCATTCCTTTCATAACAAGGGTTAGCGTGGTCAAAGCCATAGCACGTAGCAGGGCAAACAACTTGGTTAACCCCCTCTTTTAGCGGCACCTTGAAGAAATAGTGTGCATGCCCACTAATAACGGAAAGAGTATGATGATGTATAGCTCTTACTACTGCAGCTTTGTTTTCTATTCCTATTTGAATAAACCACTCTGTACCAACATCAACCACGGGGTGATGTACAACAACGATTGAGGGTGTTTTTCGTGACCATTTCTTCAGCAAGCTAAGATCTTTGTTTGAAACTCGACCCGACCCAAGCGGCATATTGGTTAAAGGCTTTTGACTTGAATCGACAAAGATCAGCCGACAACCATTCGCCAGTTTTACCGTTTTCTTTACCATAATACGACTGCCGTTAAATACTGCTTTCATCATTTGAGAATCATCGTGATTACCAGCAATAGCATATATTTCACTGTTCGAGACATGAGTCTCTATGATTTCTCTGAAATGCTCATAAACATCCACTGAAGGGTTACAAACCAAGTCCCCCGTTAGCAGTAAAATAGTACCATCGCCATTTCCCTCTATATGCTGTAAAGCACGGACTAGATTGGCGCTAGCCTCTGTATTACCAGCTTGAAGGTGACAATCACTTACTTGGTATATTTTCATTTCACTCAATCATCAGCATTATTATATATTTGAGAAATTTGTATGACAAAAAATCACAACAAAGTGTAACAGTAATCCAATGATTAAAAAGAAAATAGTCGATTTACTTTTATCTAATTACCGTAAACAACAATGCCATAAAGACTCAAAATCACCCTCTATTACAAATAAAGTCTCCTACTGTATATATTACTTGCCTCTTACACTCGACATCTCGAAGGTAAACTCTGTATAATCCGTGACCCTAATCACACTAATACGCATCTTACTTTCGCAGTACTTATCCTGAGCTCGTTTATTCATAAACAGTAAGTCAGATAATTAACCTGTTAGTAAACAGCTAGGACACTCTTTTGATCTCGACCGCAAATATCACAATGCAATTTGGCCCTGAGCCATTATTTGAAAACATTTCTGCCAAATTTGGTAACGGCAACCGCTACGGTTTAATCGGTGCTAACGGTTGTGGTAAATCCACATTTATGAAAATTCTCAGCGGTGAATTAGCACCAACTTCTGGCAATGTGTCAATTTCTCCAGGTCAGAAAGTTGGCACACTAAGCCAAGATCAATTTGCGTTCGAAGAATACAGTGTTATCGACACCGTGATTATGGGCGATGCTAAGCTTTGGGCAATAAAGCAAGAACGTGAGCGCATTTATTCGCTGCCAGAAATGAGCGAAGAAGATGGTATGAAAGTGGGTGAACTTGAAAGTGAATTCGCAGAGATGGACGGCTACAGTGCCGAAAGTCGTGCGGGTGATATTTTACTAGAAGCAGGTATTGAAGAAGAATTCCACTTTGGTTCAATGCAGCAAGTTGCTCCTGGTCGTAAGTTGCGAGTGCTACTTGCACAATCATTATTCTCTAACCCTGATATCTTGTTACTGGATGAACCAACCAACAACTTGGATATCCACACCATTAACTGGTTGGCTGGTGAACTTAACAAGCGTAAGTGCACCATGATCATCATCTCGCACGACAGACACTTCTTAAATACTGTTTGTACGCATATGGCAGATATTGATTACGGCGAACTGCGCATCTACCCTGGTAACTATGAATATTTCATGGAAGCTGCAGCACTAATCCAAGAGCAATTACTTGCAGGTAATGCGAAGAAAAGTGCTGAAATGGTAGAGTTACAAGACTTCGTTAACCGCTTTGGTGCTAATGCATCTAAAGCAAAACAAGCTAGTTCTCGCGCGAAGAAATTAGACAAGATCAAACTTGATGACGTTAAATCATCAAGCCGCATGACACCATCGTTAAAATTCCAAGATGGTAAAAAAATGCATCGCCAAGCATTAATTCTTGAAGATGTTGGTCACGGTTTTGATGGCGAAGTGTTATTTGAAGGTGGCGACCTTATTCTTGAAGCTGGTGCTAAACTTGCGGTTATCGGTGAAAATGGCGTGGGTAAATCAACCTTTTTACGCTGTTTAGTAAATGAGCTACAACAAAATGAAGGTGTAATTAAGTGGTCTGAAAATGCCACTGTTGGTTACTGCCCACAAGATAGCTCTGCATATTTCGATAACGATCTTAGCCTATTTGATTGGATTTCTCAGTACCGTACTGAGAAGCACAATGACCTTATGATTCGCGGTATGTTAGGTCGCCTTCTGTTTACTGAAGATGACGCAAACAAAAAAGCACGCAGCTGTTCAGGTGGTGAAAAGAACCGTTTGTTATTTGGTATGTTAATGCTGATGGAAACTAACGTGTTAATCATGGATGAACCAACTAACCACATGGATATGGAAGCGATTGAAGCATTAAACAACGCATTAAAAGTGTACCAAGGTACGCTTATTTTCGTTAGCCACGACCGTGAATTCGTTTCATCACTGGCTACACGCATTATCGACATTAAAGATAATAAAATGATTAACTTCCAAGGTACGTTCAACGAGTACCTATCAAATTAAAGCATAATCAGACACAAAAAAGTCGCATAGTGTAATAAAAAAATAAAGCTGATCGCATAATAACTCGTCAGAGTTCACTATGAGGTTAGCTTTTTTTGTTTATTTTTAACAAGAAATAGCGATACTATCGCTCATATAATCAATGCATATCTAGGCAATAACATGACGCTTCCAATACTGTATTCTTTACGACGATGCCCTTATGCGATGCGAGCAAGAATAGGAATACTATTGGCAAAGCAGCCTGTTATGTTACGTGATATTGTGATGAAGAATATTCCTGCCGAAATGATCGCAGTGTCTCCTAAAGCAACAGTCCCGGTGTTAGTGCTTGCCGATTCGACCGTCATTGATGAAAGTCTTGATATAATGCTTTGGGCATTGCAGCAAAGCGATCCGAATGATCTACTTGTTAAGGAAAGTACTGATGCTCTACCTACCATGCTTAACCTTATTCACCGCAACGACAATGAGTTTGTCGAGTCGTTAGAAAAATATAAAGTCGCAGCGCGTTATCATGATATTGCTGAAGTGTTTTATCGCAACCAATGCGAGATTTTCATTACCGATCTTGAAGAACGCTTAGCGACCAATGAATTTTTGATGAGTGATAAACCTTGCTTAGCTGACTACGCACTTTTACCTTTTGTACGCCAATTTTCTCGCGTTGATCGAAAGTGGTATCTAGACTCCCCCTATTCAAACATTCAACGCTGGTTGAATACACACTATCAAAACCCACTGTTTTCTAAAGCAATGAAGAAATACCCCCAATGGCTAGATAACCATGAATCCGTTTTAATTGGTGTCGACGAAACTAAGAAACCTTTATAGACGATTAGTCATTACGTAGTAATCATCAGCTCCTTGAGACGCAATAACAAAACTTTTTGACGCATATAATTTTAGCGCCATGTCATTTTTGTTCATGCATTTCAACGTTAGCGGTTTGTCGCTTAATTTTTTGGCGGTTTCTAACAGTTGTGTACCTACACCGATTCCATTGGCATGGTCTATACTGCTCATTTTCAACGTAGAACTACTAGGTCTATAAATGAGCGCCTTGCCTAGAGCCCAATAAATTCTCGCTGAAACGAGCATCTTGAGGTGACTTGGGTATAACACATAAAGGTGATGGATGAAATTGTCAGGCTCCCACACAGAGATAAACCCTAAAACATCATCACCCTCAAGTGCTACATGAATACGTTCTGCTTCTGTATCTTGATCAAAATCTAATAACTGGTATGTACTGGTCTCTAGCCAAGTAAAAGTGGATTTTCTTGATTCGAGATAGATACTTCGCAAAGCATTTCGGTATTTATCAGTAAATGTTTTAATTTCCATATACTTCCTTCAATGTCTAATACCATCACTGATCGGTAAATGCTTACATTAACCATCCTGTACGAAACGATACACCGACTAATACAAACAATATTGAGAGAATAGTAACTGGAATAATATGTAACGCCATATCAACGAGATTGTCTTCTGATAATTTAGGTATCACTCGAAACCTCGCATCTAACGCAAACATTACAGTCAACGCGAGTAAACTTAATTTTGCAACGATTCCATGAGCTAACGGATTAGAGAAATCAAACCACAACGACACATCAGGCACTAAGTGATACGCGAGCATTAGCCCACTAATTACCTGAATAATAAGCGCTGGCATACCTATTTTTTCATATGCCTCTTCAAATTTGAGTAACTCTTGAGGTGATCGATTTTTTAAAACGCTCGGTAAAATTACGAAAGACAAAACAATATGTCCGCCAGTCCAAACTGTGGCAGACAGAATATGAATTGCCAGTAGAAAACCATACATTATTGATACTTCCTTTTATGTGCTAACAACCTTTATTTAACGATCTTTATTCTGCATCCATTTACAACACCGTATCTAATGCATTACTAAACGACACATAATAGCAACCGACTTAAGACTCATACTTATGCTCGCACCATTAAACATGTATAATTAATATATCATTTGATTGAGGTACATTAAACCTAAAATGTTCAAACACTGTTTGTTTATCAAAGGGTAAGGATCTTGAACAAATGAATGCTGTAAGGCTAACTAAGAAAGAACAAAATTGACTAGTTCAGTGTTAGATAAAATGTAGCCTTAGAATACTAAAACCATTATTAGCTCATAGGCATTTACTGGTAAAATTGAATATTCAATTACCACTTTTGCAGAGTTGCTACCGCAGTAACTCACTTTATAATACCCACTTCAACTTTTAGAGAAATCACCGTTAGTATGAGTAAGAAACCCGACAGAATTACCGCTATGCAACAAATCATTGATGCCGTCAAAAAGGAGTTCCCATTATATGACTCCGATACTTTTGTATGTGGCATTGATAATAGCTGTATCGGATGCCCTAAAAAGCTCATGGAACTGGTAGATACCGATCTTACCTACTGGCAACACGCTATAGACCGAGGTATATCCCCTAGTTTTGATGAGCTATATAGCTTTGGAAAACTCTGCAAAAACGTACGGCGCGGCTTAGTTCGCAACAACAGAATCAAAGCTTAGTGATAAACGTTCTATCAACGGTTATGCGGCACTGTATGCTACCGCTGTAATCCAACTGCTCAAATTTTTACTATAGCGAGTTATAAAATCTATCTGAATTTTAAAGTCATTTATTCTTTCTAAATCATAGCCACCACCAATATAAAGTTGGCTTGTTGATGCTTTTACTTTTGAATGGATAAGGATATCACTCGCATGACTGTAACTATTGTAGAAGTTTTTAGCGACTTTTAAGAAGGTAGCATCCTCTTCGTTTAAGCCTAGCGCTTCTTTGTTTTTTATTACTAAATTTAATGCTTTATCTGCTCGTGCATTGGATGTTTTTTTCTTAAACTCATCATAAAAGTTAAATACATGTTTGCCATTAGCGATCTGAATTTGAACATCTGTCTTTAACAAGGTTGCCATACATAATGATTCATAAGAAATTCGCATTGAATTCCCTGCTGGTGCAATATGTCCGGTAGATAATAGCTGAACGGCTGTAACTGCAGATTCTACAGCTAAATAAAGATACCTCGATACAAGATTTGCTCGATGTGAATCTTCTTTCGCACAGTCTGAATCATTAAGAAGAGAAAATGCTTCTGAAAAGATATTAGATAAATTACCTAACTCAAACCTGAAGTCATCAGTAAACTGATTTCTGGCTTTTGTATCATCTTTCGTTAATAACTCAAATATTTCGGAACTTTTCAACGTCCCCTCCCGCCACTTAAGTACTTGTGGCCGATATTTTCAAAGACCATATCATTATTAACAACAACACTTTATGATTTACCTTTATAATCTTTAAAGAACAAGAGACGAAGATGAGTTGGATAGTTTTAACCTGTTTTGCCGCTTTTTGTCAGGCGTGGCGAAATGCCTTTCAGAGTAAATTGAGTAAACAGTTAAATGTTGTCGGTGTTACCCTCTCTCGCTTTCTTTTGGCAAGTCCATTGGCTTTGTTATATCTATGTAGCCTTTATCAATGGCAACCTACAGACCTACCCAGCTTCTCTGCTAAATCTTGGGGCTTCATTATTAGTGCAGCTGTCATGCAAATTGTAGCAACAGCACTGATGGTTGTTCTATTTAAGCAAAAAAACTTTGCAGTCGGGGCTGGCTTAGCAAAATGTGAAGCTCCTGTCGCCGCCTTTCTCGGCGTTTTATTTTTTGGCACAACACTAACTTATTGGGGTTGGCTTGGTGTTGCTGTTGGCGCTATTGCCGTTTTAATTTTAAGCTCGCCAGATAAGATTAGAAATATATCCCTCAAAACCGTCGCCATTGGGCTTGCATGCAGTACTGCATTCGCTCTTACATCACTATGGATTAGAGAAGCAAGCCTGAGCTTATCCTTACCTTTCCCTCATAGCGCGGCATGGATTTTATTCTTAGTTATCTTTATTCAAACACTAATACTGACTAGTTACTTATGCATACGAGATAGAGAAACACTCGGGCAGATGTTCAAACAAAGAAAACTCGTAACAATGACTAGTATTGCCAGTTTCTTCGGTTCATTAGGCTGGTTCAGTGCCATGTCATTACAAACTGTTCCTTACGTGAAAACATTGGGTCAGATTGAAATTTTCTTTATGATGGTCATCTCTGCCTTTTGGCTAAAAGAACAAACCCGTCGAAAAGACATATTTGCATTATTGCTCGTTGCAGTTGCTGCTACTTTGGTGATATTTCAATAGGGATATTATTACTAGAAAAGTGGATAAGTAAATAGTCAGATAATTACGCAGAAAAAGTTGAAACAAACAAGGCAGCAGACAATGAAACAGCCCTACTGCCCTTGCTTGTTAGCGGTAATTTTACTGACTGCTTACAACAACAATATCAGCTTTGGTTGAACCAATAATTTCAAGTAACTCTTGAGACTCCTTTGCCGGAACCTTATGCTTTGCTAGTACTTCCTTAAAAAGAACAACCATGCGATCCCACTCCGGTTCAGTGATATTCAAATTCGCATGCGCTTCTTTCATGCCTTTCCCTTGATACTCGCAAGGGCCACTAGTCGCACTACACACCATAGACGTTACACGATATTTCAAATATGCAGCTGGCACATGTGCCCTTGTGGCTTGAACCGCAGGATTTTTATTAAGAAAAGTATCAGGCACTACGATGTCTATAAAGTCACTGACGACTACAGATATCGGCGCTAGCCCTCCCAAGCGGCTATATAGCGAAGATGGATCTGATTTAGTATTGCTTTCGGCAGAAACTGAACCAACTATCAAAAACGATGTTAAAACAAAAATAAGCACTGCTTTTAGGTTATGCACACTCTTAATCATAACGATTTCCTCTATGACCGGATTCATAACGGGTCAAGAAAGATCATAGTTCACGTTATGGTTTATTTCAGCGCTGTCATAACAATGAGTAGGAAAAGTGGACGTTATAAGCAAGATCAACGCCGCTATTCCACGCAAAGGTGTAAGTAATGGGATTTGAACTTTCATAAGGTCCTTCTACTAAAAACATTCGACACTCTGCCAATACAAATGACTCATCAATTTAATAAGAGTACCGCTTCAACGTAATTCCGTATTAATTTAAAGATAACAAATGCGAGTCATATCAATATACCCAAGTTAATATATTAAATAATAAATATTCAGAGGTGATTACTTTTATATATAACAGTTACAATACGTGGCACCACATTGAATCAATCAAGCGCAAAAAAGCTAATATTCCGGGTAACGCTATAGGGGTAAATTTCGAAACAATTGACCCAGATCATTTTTATAACAAGCCCCTAACGCTATGTTAATGACTGATTAACGATTGGTTTGAGAGGGATTCATATGCAATTAATACAAGATACTAGATGCTACACCGATGTTTGTGTGAATGGGAAATGGTTTCACCACGATCACTGCACTACTACTGCCTACATGCTTAAAGGTGGAGCGTCTTCCAATATTGAGTTCGCTAAAATACCAACAACAGAAAGCGAGCTGGTCGATCTATTAACTGAAATCTTATAGTGACTATAGTGCCGCAGATTGCGGCCTAGTTTCTCCATATTCATATCAATACTGCCCTATTCAACGACGTTGACACGACGTACACCCTCGACAAGCTGAACGAGAGTGAGGATCTAGACGGCTTCGCTGTACTTTGCAATAAGCACTTTTAAGTGCGCGACGGGCTGAAAACCAATCATCTGGTTTTTCAAGTAACAAATACCCATTAAAGCGTTTCACTAACACTGTACGGTATTCATCGATAAAGCGGCTATCAAAGCCTATATCAAAATACTCTAACGCTTGCTCTATTGAAGTAAAACTAGCGATAATTTGTTTAATATCAGTCTGAGTCATAATTTAAAATAATGGGAATATTACCGCCAGTTTAGAAGAGCGGGGATATTCAATCGTTGATATAAGACGTATTTCGTTCGATTTTTTTATACTGTTATCGAAAGCTACCTTATCAATTGCAACACAGCTGAATAGGTAGATCTATCATTTAGCTTATTGTCACAATACCCAGTGACTATTAGATATGTATAAAACCTCGTAGTACTTACTGAAATTCATCACCATGATTCTCAAGTTTTCGATGGTGACATGTTTGGCATTCCACATAACGGTCGAGTAAATCTAACGATGCCAATACCGGACTGGCAGTTCCAGAAAAGAAACCTTCAAGAAATGCTTTAAACTGCTCTTTCTTGCTTTTACCGTACTTCGACGGCTTTTGTTTCATAATTTCCTTATGTTCAGTGTCTTTATTGCACTTCTCACAATATTGTACAGCCATAACCTAACCCCTTTCCTTTCACTTCTAATTTAGTGTGTAAAGCTGGCATTAACGCATTGCTTTGAAACATCATATTTCATTCAAAACAACCAAAAAATGAATACCACTCATTTACACTGTGAATTCATCTCACAATACAATCACAGATTCAAATAATTTGGTTTTTTTTATTTAACAGAATGTTGTAGAGGAAATATATGGAAACATGATGGTAGACGTATGAAGAAGTAACCTTTAGTCAATCGATGATAGGTAACCTAGAGTTAGATACCTGTCGCTAGCCTGCATAAGAGAACACATGGTTTTTATGTAACTTCTATCAAGGTCAAAATTCCATTCACCAATAACTTGGAAGCCTAAGTAAAAATTGAAGTCGATCGCTTTCTGATTATTTACTCAAGTCGATAACCAGAAAGGAGCACCATGAAGCTTTCTACATGCTTTTCGTAAAGTGCTTACCGATTTTGGAGCAAACGAAATGCAACGGCATGTAGATAGCGACAAACAGTAACACATCGAACACAAACGATAAGTTGCTCAATTCTGCATAGTTGTCGACAAGGTAGTTCTTAATAAGCACCGCACCAAATACGGTTAAAAATGTCACTAAATAATAGACATGTTTTTCTTTCATATGGTCCTCTATCGCCTTTTTTAATGGCTTAATATAGCGTTATATTCGATTTTTTTCGAAATAATCGCCAGACATCAAGCGGAATAAGGCTAATAATGCCATAGGCTTAGAGTACGTAGCAACAGTGAGCGTTTTAGTTGTATGTCTTACCGTTGTGCTTTAACAATCCGTAGGCTATTGTTCGTCCATCTTTTTTACCCACTTTGCACGCCATTTGGGTGCTTCATAGTCATCAGGCCAAAACTCTATCTGTTTACGAATCAAGCCATTTTCTACAGTGTGAAAAGTGATTGCTCGTGCTTTTTGCTCGCCATCAGTTATAGATATATCGGTAACAACCTGCTTTCCTTCACATATAACGGAGTTAAGATGAAATTCCCAACGCCCCTGAGCAGGATAAAATGAGTTAATTTCTGCAAAGTTCTTACGACCAAGAATAAGCTCTGCTGACTGAGGCCAAACACCTTCAAAATCTTCCGACAACCACTCACTTGCTTTATAAAAATCATTACTCCTCATTGCTTCCCAAAACGAAAGCACTACTTCTTTTGAATTCATCAAATATCCCTTTTAAATCGTGTAATCGAATACAACTATACCCAAGCTACCTCAAGATGCAGGATTCAGAGTGATCTCAGCGTATTGAATTCAAGGAAAATGTGTGTAGGAATGGCATTCCCTTTCAAACACATTTGACACAGAAGTGGATACGCTGAATCACTCCCGAAGGGCGAGTTTTGTTGGACTCTATGCGGTGTTACTTATTTTCAACGTAGAACGACTAGGTCTATAAATAAGTGCCTTGCCTAGAGCCCAACAAATTCTCGCTGAAACGAGCATCTTGAGGTAACTTGGGTATATATCTTCAAGAATTGGCCTAAACAGTTTCTTTAATATGTCTGATCATCGAGCAACTACTGACTCGCTAACCACTCATCTCTCAGCACGCCATATTTAACGGAATCGTAGTACTCACCTTGATGATATCGGACTTTACGTAGCCTCGCTTCTTGCTTTAAACCCAGCTTTTCAGCACATGCCATCATTCGGGGATTACCCGACCAAGTAGTTAAACCAACACGTTCAATTTCCAGCGTATCAAACAAGCAATTAATCCAAGGAATTAAAGCATTGCGACCAATGCCATTTGACCAATAATTAGAATCATATATTACGATCCCGATTTCTAGCCAATGCGTCGATTCACATTCCCAGTAGTAACTGACATTACCAATGAGCTTACCGTCTACTTCTATTGCTAACGTTTTATCGCCTTCGCATAACCGTTTAAAAAGGCCACTTTCAAACTCTAGCTTAGTGGGTGTGCTATAAGGGAAATAGGGGCCATTGTATTCTGTCCACTTTTCATCGAGAGTAATAAGCGCATATAACAATTCAAATTCACTACTTTGAGCTTTCCTTAATACAATATTCTCGCGGTTTAACATTCCTGCCTTCCATTACTTGTAGATTTCAAATATTTGGTCACAAATAACACCAGCTAAAAGATATCCTCTATGGATAAAATCAAGCACTCAATACCAAAGATACTTAATGAAATTAGCATCGTTTTGTTATTGTTAGCCGATTTTCACTCGCATTAATTCTGATGGCTTATTATCTACAAAGTAATGCCAGACATGATCATATAATACCTTTTGGCCTGGAAATACAGCTAGTTCTTTAGCTTCATTTAAAGTGCACCACTTATATTCCGTATGCTCGTGATTAATGATTACAGGTTGATTCGGTTTACAGTAAATAACAAATACAGGAATAACTTCTATTGTATTGAGGTTGTTTTCGTAGAATTGTTCTAAGTATTGCCCATTGTATAAGTCTTCCACATCAATTTGAGTTTCTTCTTTAAACTCTCTGATGATGGTTTGCCAACCTAGCTCATTACTTTCAACCGTTCCAGCAACATGGCACCAGAAACCACCCTTTGTTCTTTTCATCAAAAGGATCTTCGTCTGATCATTCACCCCAGATAAGGCAATACCCGAAACAACAGCGCATCTAACAGGGATCATTCATTATTCCTCATTGTTATATTGAGAATCGGCAAACGCCAGCCAGAAGATATATAGCGACAAACCCGTCTCAGGCAAGGTCTGCTAACACCTCACGGAACAGAAACACGTTAAAGCTTGTGGTCTATAAAACAACATTCGAAGAAGACGATGTAAAATAACGTTTGTATTTAACGTAGAAGTTCGTTTTTGGCTTCATTGAGTTCATCAATCGCTTCTTGCAACTTTCTCTCTTTCTTTTCTATTTTGTCAGTATTGCCTTTTTCTTTTGCTTCATTTAACTCTTGTTCTCTTTCCGCTACCTTCTCCTCTTTTTCAGCTATTTTTTCCTTCTGCTCTACTCTTAGTGAATCATCTGTACAGTATTCATTTACTTTTTGTAATGCCGTTTCTAAACCAGCTAAACGATGTGTATTTCCATATTCCTTTGCATATTTTATTTGTGTTTTTATTTCTTCCTTTTTAGCTTCACAACCTGTTAGTTGAGTCGCCTGCGTTGTGGCTGATAAAGTGAGAAGAAGTGAGAGTGTTACCGCTGTAATAACTTTATTTTGCATATTCATTATCCTATGTTTGGACTATTTTCGAGTTACGAATGGGGATATAGCAATAACCCATACACATCCAACCATTCATTGTATGCCTTTCAAGTCAAATCTACCCTATTTAATTTCATTCCCACAGTGCATATCTGTTTATCATTGAACGCGCATCCCAAATAAAAACACATCTATTTTTTATATTGATCATTAAATGGCATAAATACTATGAATACATGGCATTACACTACAAATGCGCAGGATAAAAACTTATTAGAAGGATATATGGTATGAATATAACACTACCTTTAGCGATTACTGCTGGCATACTCTCTGCGGGTGTGACTGCAGCGCCAGTGTCTAATGCACAATTGGCTCCCACTCTAGATAAATCAAGCTCGGCATCACCAACAATGGTATCGGTTACGGAATCAAAACGTGCGTTAGCATTGAGCTTGAGTCAACAATACGCACAACTTGCACCTGTACTTCATGAAGAGATCAGCCAGTACCAATTGAATGCGCCACTCAATGAATTAAAACGTAGTAAGCGTGCGGCCCCTTTTGCGCGTTCGATGGTGGCGATGGATGAGACGTTACGAGTAGAGAAAGGCATCGAAGATTATACCGATACCATTATGGAATTACGTTTGGCTGATAAAACTATGTTGGCACGTTGGCAGGCGGGACAGTCTCCACTGTTTGCATGGGAGCCAGAAGGCAACGATAAGAACTGGAGTTATATCGAAGCCTACGATATCGACGGTAACATTCACTTATTGGATGTATATGATGTGCCTGATCGCCCTGTGCTCGTTGTTGATACAAACTCGCGTAAAGAGCTGAAAGCAGGCATTAAGGCGATGAACGATGAAATCCAGCGCTTACAAGGGTTGAATAATGCGAATATCGCACCAAAACCCATGGCACTTCAATCCCGTTCAATGGCTGAGAATGCGTTTGATACACAAGCTGACACACCAAGTATATCAACTACTGTTCTTAAGAAAATTCGTCTGAAAGATGATCATGAACCTTGGATTTCAGGAAAAGCTGAAGTGTACGCGATAGTGACAGGCGTGAATCCAAGCCGTGACGAGCCAGTACTGGATATTATTGATATGCCGTATTTGGACTACAGCGAGACTGATTACTCACCGAACCAAGTTATGATCTATTGGCAGCGTTACCGTTGGTCTGCGGCTGACATGCTGTTAATGGAGAAAGATGACGGCACCAATTATAAGGATTTAGCACGTACTTTATTAGAAGTGGCGACAGCAGCTTTAAAAGCGATTCCTGATCCTGAAGTGCAAGCGTATGCGATCATTCCACAACTGACAGGAAAAGTTTTAGAAGCGATTCCAGACAGCTGGGCAACAAACGATGATGACTTTGTCGATGTATTTTACACTTTGCGTCAAGGCACCATGTATAACGACTACTCTGCTGCGGGTAATAATGCCACAGCGACTTTTGCACCATTAACGATTGAGCCGATTCAGTAACTCACTTATATCAATTGTTAATACAAAAGAAAGATCATGCTGTTGGTAATCATTAACGATGCTTACTACGAATGAAGGCCTACATTGGTAGGCTTTCACTCGCTGGCTATCATATGTGTAGTTCGTTTTATTCATCCAGCATGTTTTGGATTAACTCGGCCAGCCGTTTTATCGCTCTTTCTTCTGGCTCTGAACATTCAAACGACGAATTAAGCCGAAAACAATGATTAAACTGTTTACTCGCGGAAAACATTTTCCCTGGCGCAATACTAATATTGTCTTTCAACGCGCGCTGGTATAACTCTGTCGCATCTAAATGCTCGGGCAATTCAGCCCATAAAAAATACCCACCTTCGGAGTAATTAACACTCACGTTAGGAGGAAAATAAGAACGTAGCAACTGCCACATTGCGAATTTACGCTGTTCCAGTTTTCTTCTCAGCTGACGTAAATGGTTTTCATAGTTGCGAGTAGATAGGTATTTAGCAAGGGCCAGTTGAATGGGAGCACTGGCAGACAATGTGCTCATCAATTGAAGTTTTTGAATGGGCAGTGCCATTTGCCCTGCTGCCACCCAACCAATTCGAAAACCTGCCACCAAAGACTTAGAAAAAGATGAGCAATGCATCGTCATACCTTGCTGATCAAATGCTTTTGCTGGTAATGGTTTTTGTCCACCAAAATACAGCTCACTATATACATCATCTTCAATAAGGAAGACGTTGTACTTTGCCAACAACTCAATCAAACGCTTCTTTTTATCATTCGACAAAGTACACCCCAAAGGATTTTGGTGATTTGTCATCAACCAACAGGCTTTTACCGAGTGAGATTGTAACGCCTTTTCAAGTGAATCAAGATCTATCCCATCTTGAGGATGAGTTCTAACTGATAGTGCACGTAAATTAAGCCTTTGCAGCGATTGTAATGCTCCATAAAAGGTAGGCGATTCCACCACAACCCAGTCTCCAGCCTTCGTTACCGCTTGAAGACTCAAATTCAACGCTTCAAGCGCACCTGCGGTGATCACTATCTCTTCTGGATGTACACTTATTCCTTGTGCCGCATACCGTTTGGCAATGAGCTGGCGTAACTCTTCATTCCCTGGGGGTAAGTTATCCAACGCACTCGATGTTGGCATGGTACGCGCAGCAGCCATAAGTGATTTGTTTACTTGGTGTCGAGGATATAGTTTCGGATCGGGATATACAGAGCCGAAATCTACGATATACGGTGTTCTACTCGCTTGTAAAACCTCAAAAATAAAATCATTAATATCAATATTTTCAGTTGTCTGAACCGTCACATCTGAACTTTTCGCACTCAAGTATTGGACTTTTGGGGCGACAAAATACCCTGACCGAGCATGAGAAACGACCCACCCTTGGCTTTCTAGTACCTGATAAGCATGCAGAACCGTCATTAGGCTCATGCCTGAAACCTCAGTTTGCTTTCGTAACGAAGGAAGCTTATCTCCTACTTTCCAAATTTCATTATGAATTTGATCACGAATTTGCTCTACAAGATTTTCATATTTAGCCAACGCAACAACACCTTCTATTCCCGAGTCTCGGCACAATAGCACCAAACATCTCATCTGTTATACATAAAATAGCCTTTTCTGTATCTATTATAGTTTCCAGTCTGTTCTTATAATCACCCTACTTTCATTTTGAACCGAAGACGATTTCAGGTCTTGAATAACACATCAATTTGCTAAAAATAACTGAATAGGAAATATCTATGAGCAACCTAAAAACAGTAGCACTACGCGCACTTAAATTAATGGACCTGACGACTTTAAATGATGATGACACGGATGAAAAAATAATCGAATTGTGTAAAAGCGCTAAAACAGCGGCAGGTAATACGACAGCAGTATGTATCTACCCACGTTTCATTCCTGTTGCCAAAAAACAATTACGTTTACAAGGTACGCCAGACATTCGTGTTGTTACTGTCACTAACTTCCCTCGCGGGAACGATGATATCGACATTGCTGTTGCCGAAACTAAAGCTGCCATCATGTACGGTGCTGATGAGGTAGATGTAACATTCCCATACCGTGCCCTAATGGCCGGAAACGAAAAAGTGGGCTTTGAAATTGTTAAGCAATGTAAAGCAGTCTGCGGTGATACCCCTCTGAAAGTCATCATTGAATCTGGTGAGCTGAAAACTAATGCGCTAATCAAAAAAGCGTCTGAGATTTCAATCAAGGCAGGGGCAGACATGATCAAAACGTCCACAGGAAAAGTGCCAGTAAATGCAACCTTTGAAGCTGCCGAAGCTATGTTGTCAGTTATCAAAGACATGGGTGTTGAAAAAACAGTTGGCTTCAAAGCATCTGGTGGCGTACAAACCGCTGAAGACGCAAAAAAATACTTGGATATGGTTGATAGTATTTTTGGTGCCGAGTGGGCTGATAACAGCATGCACTACCGTTTTGGTGCGTCTAGCTTACTAACAAATCTACTTTATACGCTGGGTGAAGGTGAGAAAGTACTAGAAAGCGGTTATTAGTCGCATCTTTTGCGGTGACATTATTGCCACTTAAAGACAGGAAAGATCACACATGTCTGATTTTGAATTAAAACACAGAACCGCCTCGAAACTCTCAGAGCACGTTGCGTATAAAATAACGCAATGCCTCAAGTTTCTTTTAAATATATTCTACGGAAAAAAATACGCGAAACGTGCCGTAATCTTGGAAACCATTGCCGCGGTACCGGGAATGGTAGCAGGCATGTTTAATCATCTAAAAGCTTTACGCCGAATGAAAGATGATGAAGGGTGGATCCGTGAATTATTGGATGAAGCAGAAAACGAGAGAATGCATCTGATGATATTTTTAAATATTGCTAAACCTAGCTGGGTTGAACGTGCATTAGTACTGATTGGTCAAGGTGCTTTCATTGTGGTGTATAGCTTGATTTATCTGCTGTCTTCTAAAATTGCACATCGTGTAGTCGGGTATTTTGAAGAAGAAGCCTGTAAAAGCTACACTGAATACTTGAGTAAAATCGATGCTGGTGAAGTAGAAAATGTGGCGGCCCCGAAAATTGCTATCGACTATTATCAGTTGCCGTTAGATGCCATGTTGCGAGATGTAATTGTAAAAATACGCAATGATGAAGCCAAACATCGCGATCAGAACCATTTTTTTGCCGATGCGTACGCAAACCACAACTTACCAGAACATCAGCATTAATTGTTCTTTGTTATTTATTGACACCTAAAAATCTCCCCAGCGATTACGCTGGGGACACTATGAGATAACGGCAACGTTAGCATCACCACCAGCAAACCATAGCGTTCGATATATACCATTTTCCCACCTACCTTCACCATGTAATAAATATCTGCACCACTACACTAAACCTTCACAATTTTGGACGGTTTATTATGAACAATTGGATATCCTTACTTCCACCACTGTTGGCTATTTCATTGGCAATAACGACTCGCAAAGCCTATTTGGCGATTTTTTCAGGTATCGTGGCGGGGTCTTTGATTTTAGCACCGTCATTCCTATCTGGATTAGTCTCAAGTGTGAATGCGATTGCGCTGACCCTTCAGTCACCCAGAGCATTAAAGAGTTTGCTATTTATTTTGATGATCGGCTCAATTATCCATTTATTACAATGCTCAGGGGCCATTCGTCGCGCACTGTTTATCATCACAGAGAAGAAGTGGGTTAAAAGTCGCACTCATGCGCAATTGCTGACCTTTGGGGCTGGTTTTCTGATGTGCCTAGAAGGTGTTGGCTCAATGATGATTGTAGGAGTAATTGGCCGCCAACTGTTTACTAACCATCAGGTGTCTAAACAAAAATTAGCGTTTGTAGCAAATGGTACAGGGGCACCTTTAGCATGGCTTTTGCCAATCAGTAGCGCTGGTATTTTTTTGACCAGTTTGATTCAAGTTCAAATTGAGCAAGGTATTATTGAAGGCGTTGCGACTCAACTGGTTATAGATGCAGTGCCTTATCAGTTTTATACCCTATTTATACTCCTTTCTGTTCCTTTGCTATCTGTGCTACCTCACGACTTCAAATACAAACAAGAGAAAAGTACGTTACAAGCAGTGAAAACCCAGATCGAGCAAAACAATCCGAATCACTCCCTATGGGTATTAATGGCACCACTCTACCTACTCATACTCAGTATTGTGACTATCGCAACCGTTACAGGCAGTGGAAACCCAACCAAAGGTGATATCAGCAATGCGATTTACTGGAGTGGATATATAGCACTCGTGGGAAGCGCACTTTTATACCGTCTAAGTGGAATAAAATTTACTCAGACCTTACGTTGGATTTTTCAGGGTGTAATACAAATTCTCCCAGCAGTAATCATACTTACCTTGGCATTTACCCTTAGCCATGTCATCGGAGTGCTTGACACAGGCAACTATCTTGCCCAACTCATGGTGGGTCATGTTTCAGATAACACACTACCAGCAATCATCTTTCTGATTGGTATTGCCATCTCATTTGCAACAGGAAGTTCTGGAGCGACCGTTAGCATATTAATACCAATTGCATTACCAATGGCTGCTCAAATGGGTTTATCGTTACCAGTTATTATTGGCGCTGTTATTTCTGGTGCTGTTTTTGGCGATCAAAGTTCGCCTATTTCCGACTCAATCATTGTGGCATCTTCAGCTGCAGGTTGTAGCCCCGAGAGTCACTTCAGAACTCAGATCCCAATCACGCTCAGTGTTGCAATAATGGCATTTGTCAGCTACCTATTGGTCACTACCGCAATATAGCCCTTCAGACCCTTACAGGTTCAATATTTACCATTTTTAGATTGACCTTAACCATGCACAAATAGGCAATTACTTTTAAAATTCAGTCATTATTTACAAAACGAAAGAGATTAAATCCATGTCAACTTTCCAAAAACAAACCATTGCAGTCATCGGTGCCACAGGACAAGTAGGCAGCCCAACGGTGAGAACGCTTTTAAAACTAGGTCACAACGTTATTGCGATCACACGAAACCTACAGAGTGACTTATCCGAAAAATTAAAAGAATTTAAAGGTAATGGCGCGTGTATTGCTGAAGTAACGGACATGCGAGATAAAGCTCAAATAATGGCGGCGATAAAAGGTGCCGATACATTAATTTGTTGTGCGCCAGGCGATCAAACCGTTATTACTGAACTAGAACCCATTTGGCTTGAAGCTGCGATAGAGAGTGGCGTAAAGCGCTTTGTTCCCACAGAGTTTGGTTGTCATACTCGAGGGGTAGATTACGGTGATGGCATTTTGTTTGATTACAAAAAAGACTTGCACGAGAAGATTTTCAAATCAGGTATCGGCTGGACGTTTATTTACACTGGTGGCATTTTTGATTACTTTCTGCCTAATCTTCGCTTTTTCAACAAAATTACCACTTTCGGTAATATGGAACTACCGATCTACGCTCACGAGATAAAAGATATTGGTCAGATTGTCGCGATGGCGATCACTGATGAGCGCACCATTAATCATTGTGTACAAATGGATTTCAATGTTCTTACACAAACTGAAATGCTTGATTTGTTGAAAGAGCACCATCCAAATCATGCTTTTGAATATGAACATTTCTCATCAGAGTATATTACTGAGCAACGACTTATCGCGAATGATGAAGTTACTGCGAAAAAAGGAGCTGAGACAGATCGTGAACGTTGGGGCATTAATTACGTGATTTACGTCATTGGTAAGTTAGCGAACTTTACAGATGAAACCATCAAGGCTTCAGAACTATTCCCAGATTATCACGTTAGCAAAACACCTGAACAAGCAATTGCTAATCCTGAGTTTATTTTTGACACTGAGTAGTCATCGATTTACCCTCGTTAATTTCGACTTTCCAGGCGTTAGTGAGATTAGAACGTATCAGCATTCCTCCGCTGATACGTTTTTGAGGTGTATTCATCGAATCAAAATCGATGTTGGACAGAAATGAGCTGTAACGCTTTTTCCACTATACCCAACCAATTTGGTAGCACTTAGCTATACCATTTCAGGTACATTTGTAATTGACCTTCCTGCCTAGCCTGTAAGAGGTTAACAACTTCGATTACAATCCAACATTAAGCTCCATAAGAACATAACGAATACCATTTATGCTCAACTCTTCCGACATAGCCTTAAACCCTACTTTTCCATAGAAGCCAAGTGCATAAATTGATGCTTTGACGCTTATTAACTTTGCGCCACTAATCGTCTTCATTTCCTCAACTAGCCGTTTAGCTACACCAAAGCCATGATATTCAGTTTTAACATAAAGATGGCCAAGGTAGTTTCCATCACGCCAAGCTATATAACCTATTATTTCGTTACCAATGATTGCTTTAACCGCAGAATAAATTTCAGGGTTCGTTACGTTTTCGACATCAGACATAAACGCAAGCCGAATGGCTTTCTGACCTTCAGCATCAAGTAAAGGCACAACGTGCTCTTCATTAGCTGATTCACCTAATTTCAGGATTGAATCTAGATCTCTGTGAGTCACTTTTTTAAGAGAAAATTCCATTTTCCCTCCTAGCACATAACATAGCCATAACACTCTGATGACTATGGCGACAAAACCCAGTTAACCACCTAAACACTGAACTCCGTACCAAAACTGCCGAGTGTAATGCGTCAGCTTGCTATTTTTGTTGAATGAATCCGCGCCGATTATCTTTATGAACAACAGCTTACTAACTTAAAACTGCAAGGTAAACGCCCTGCAACCATTGACACCTATTCACGTGCAGTGCGTCGCATTACCCCACCACTTTGATAGAACACCCGACACCCATTTTTGGAGCACTGTCAGGGTTATTCGCAATGGTTTACCGTTCTTTTTAAGCATGTACTTCATCGTGAAGGTAGTGGCTTAACATCATTAAACCTCAACAAAACAAACGATTATCTGACATTCTTACCCCACATAAGGATAATGCTACGCTTAATAAAACGTAGCTTTGGGCTTAGTTTGGAGTTTTAGTCATGCCGAGGACAAGTGGATCAACAACAGAGGAAACAATCTTCGTTAACCGAGATGATTTGGTCGTACTCAAGCCAGATGTTCCAGTCACCCAATCAACAATACTTGATTGAGAGTACAATACCTCTGAAGTTCTTGTTCTTACCATCACCAATTTAATTTCCATTGGGAGGCGAATTTCGCCATCCACAATTAATTGTGACATTTGAGTTGCTTGGTTACTCAGAGAGCTGATATTCTCGCCCTCAGTGTCCATATCAATTGCCACAACACCATGCACAGTTAACGCTTTACCCACTATCGCCATTGATTCTTCAATATCCTCGCTAGAATCCACGGTAAGATCAATATCTTGATCTTGGCGCTTAATTTCATCTCGGAATTTAGACGATGAGATCACTTTGTATTTACCTGATCTCTCGAGACTTTTTTCTAATTGTTTCACCATCACTTTATATACACGGATATTATCAGCAGGATATCCCTCTAAATAATCCACGTAATCAGCAACAACGATAGTTTTCACTTTGTTGAACACATCGCTTTTGACTGGTTTTTTATCTAAATTCTGACTTTCTTCTTGTACTCGTAAATCAAACTGCGTCGCACTTGAACGAGCCTGCGTAACTACCCCACATCCAGTGAGCATGGAAGTAAGGACTCCTGCGATGATTAATGTCTGCACTTGTTTTTTCATGATGTAACTTCCTTTTAAGAACGATAATTTAAGATGTAATTTAATTTCGCTTTATCCCTTTGATCCCATGTTCCATTTGTTACTCTATGAAATAAATAATACCCAACGCCTAGGATAAGTTGCGCCACGACTAAACAAACACACTCAACTCCATACCAAAACTACAGACTAAAACGTGTCAACTTAATGTTTTTGTTGAGCGAAGCCGCAGCAGGTTTCCTTTATGAACAACAGCTTACTAACTTAAAACTGCGAGGTAAACGCCCTGCAACCATTGACACCTATTCGCGTGCAGTGCGTCGCATTATCCACCTCTTTAATAAAAGACTTCGCGTGTCGTGCTAAAAATATGGGTGAGACTATCGGATTTACGTCGGTGCTTCATACCCATAATCGACGACAAGATTTACAGCCACATCACTGACACACTAAAATTACGGTTACCTCGACAGTTATCCCCTAATGGGTTATGGATTGTCGTCATGTTGGGCAGGGAAAATCAGCTTTATTGTATTTATCTAAATACCAATACCGTGACGTATTGGTTGTGTCCTTGTTATCATCATTTAATGCGGTATTTTGGCGTATTTCGCCCGAGATAATATTATGTTATATAAGGATAATGGTTCAGCTTTTACTTGAGTAGATAACCATAATTAAACATTAAAATCAGTCAATTATATCTATTGGTCTTGAGCCAAGCAGGTACTCGCTTCAACATAACCGCTTACCAGCAATCACATTTTTACTTTTTCGTAACATTCCCCTATCTAAGGTAGCTCAGGCTTGTTCAATCGAGTAGGAGGAGGCCTCACGACCTCCGTCCTCTCACACCACCGTACAAGCGTGGGTCGCATACGGCGGTTTCGAATATATTTTTAATGCCTCATACCCACCTTGCAATGAGTATAAACCGAGT
>PJEL010000613.1_pt1 | contig 41630 bp, 37 predicted proteins | sample 1853271 | NCBI WGS metagenome assembly PJEL01 (sample SAMN08108733, study PRJNA415343) | Invertebrate metagenome, whole genome shotgun sequencing project. | host: Globobulimina | place: Sweden: Gullmar Fjord | collected 2015-08
GGTCGACGGCAGCGCGAAACGGATTGTCGGTTCGCATCTGCTGATTTCAGCCGGCCGCCGCCCCAATGTCGCTGGTCTGAACCTGGAAGCCGCCGGTGTCGAATACTCCCCTAAAGGTATCGTCGTCGACGCCCGTCTGCGGACCAGAAACAAGCGGATTTTCGCGATCGGCGACGTGGCCGGCGGCTATCAATTCACCCACATGGCCGGCTATCACGCCGGCATCGTGATCCGAAACGCCCTCTTCGGGCTGCCGGCCAAGGTCGCCTACAAGGCAGTGCCCTGGGTGACCTTCACCGACCCAGAGATCGCGCATGTCGGCCTGACCGAGATCCAGGCGCGCGAACGGTTTGGCGACGGGATCCGTGTTTTGAGGTGGTCATTTGAGGAGAACGACCGGGCCCAGGCCGAGCGGGCGACCGAGGGTCTTGTGAAGGTGGTCGTCGGTGCGCGGGGCAAGGTCCTCGGCGTGTCCATCGCCGGTCTCCACGCAGGCGAACTTCTGCAGCCCTGGGTACTCACGATCAGCCAGGGGCTCAAGATCGGCGCCATGGCGAACATCATAGCGCCCTATCCGACGCTCGGTGAAGTCAACAAGCGGGCCGCCGGCAGCTATTACACCCCCAGCCTGTTCAGCGATCGGACCCGCAAGATCGTCCGGTTCTTGCAACGCTTCTAGCGAAGCGTAGGGAGCGGCAGGTTGCCCGGCGCAACAGGGCACCCACAGCGAAGTACCGTTCCGATCGCTCTGGTCATGAGCTTGCCGCGCGCTCCTCGGGTCTAACGACCAAGCGTGCCGCCAGCACGCAGGAGATCGCGATTGCGACCGCGACGCCAGCGACGCAGGCGTCCCAGCCGAAGCGATTGAAGATCTGTCCCAAGACCACGCTGCCAGCCAAGCCACCCAGATAGTAGGAGGCCAAGTAGATGCCGCTAGCCGCCGCTCGGTCCGCCGTGGCGGCGCGGCCGACGAAGCCCGTCGTCGCGGCCTGGGCGCAGAAGGTGCCCACGCCGACCAGCGCCAACCCGAGCAGAACGGCCGGCAGGCTGGGAAGCACGAGGAGCGCGAGCCCAACCCCGGCGACCGCCATGGAGAGATAGAAGGCGCGTCGGACCCCGAATTTCGCAACCACCCTGCCGGCCATCGGCGTGGTGAAGATGGACGGCAGGAACACCAGGTATACGAACCCGAGCGCCACCGGCGAGAGCGACAGGGGCTCGCGGGCGAGGACGTAGTTGACATAAGTAAAGACGCCAATGAAGGCGAAGAGGATGAGGAAGCCGATCCCGAAGCTCGCCTGGAGTGCGGGATTCCGCAGATGAATGGCCCACACGGCTAGGGGCGAGGCAGCCGGCCCAGCCGCTTCGCGCCGGGCCGCCTGGCTAAGGCAAAAGAAGACAAGGCCTGCCCCGACGAGGTTGAGCAAGCCGAAGGCGTAGAAGCTTTCCGCCAATCCGAAAGTCTCGGCGAAGCCGGCCGCCATCAGGCGACCGAGGAGATTGCTCGCCACGTTGCCGGTGATATAGGCGGCCATGGCGCTGGCCGCCTCTCCCGCCGTGCATTCCTCCGCCAGGTAGGCCATGGTCAGGGTGAAGGCGGCTGACATGAACACGCCTTGCACGATCCGCAGAATTGTGAAGATCGTGATGTCGTTTGTGACGCCAAGCAGCGCGGTCGGGACGGCAAGCAAGGCGAGACTTACCCAGATCCCCTTCTTGCGGTCCAAACGGCGGCTGAACAGGGCGACGGCGAGGCCCGCGACAGCCATGCCAATCGTGCTGGCGTTGACCGCGAAGCCCATGGTCGCCGCGTCGACACCATAGGCCCGGGTGAGGGATGGAAGCAGCGCCTGCGAACCGAAAAGATCGATGAGGGTGAGAAAACTGGTGAGCCCGATGACGAGGCCGCGCATCAGCATGCCGCGCGTTCCGTTTGGAGCGATCGGATTGACAGTCGTGTGTGTCATGTCGCGCGTTCCCGTTGCGTGCTTGCGAGGCCATATTCAACTTGGTGCATATCTGCGATCCCGGTATGTGCCGGTCGTTGCAAAAATAGCCCACTTCGGTGAAGACCAGATGTTGCCTGTTTGACCATGGCCGTCATAACCGGGCCGTCAGTTGCGTATAGAAGAAATCCGCGTTCCCCGAGACTCCCAGCGGGTTGGTGGCATCGATAAAGTTTCCACCCCAGAACCTGGAATAGCCGAGCTGGAGGGCGACACGGTCTAGCAGCGAGATGGTCGCGGTCAAATCTAGCTCTTGCCCGACCTCGGTGCCCGCACGGCCGGTGGGATCGTGCCGGATCGGCGCGCCCCCGGCGTTGTAGAGTGCGTCCCTTTTGCTCTCCAAAGCAAAATGGTGGCCAGCCAAGGCGAGCTTGAGCCGCGGGTGTGGTTGCGCGGTCAGACGCAGGCTAAGGGCTTCGATGTTGCGCCGCCCGACCAGGTCCATGAATCCGAGATAGGCGTGGGCGAGAGGAAAGAGCTGATCGAAGGTGCCGGCATCGCCGTCGTCGGGATCGTCATCGCCCGTCGCCAAGTCGTAATACAAGGAAAGGCTCGGCTTCCAAGGAAGCTGCTCCGCGAAGTCGTAGCCAATTCCGGCGGTGAACATTGCCGCGCCGACATCCTGATCGGGGCCATCTTGACCAGCGTCTTCCTCGCCAAATTGGTAGGCCGCTTCGATCTCCCAAAAAACGTTGCGCGCGCGGCCGGCATGGCGTCCGCCAAGGGTCCAGATCGTCTTGCCGCCGGAGACGCTGTCGTCCCTCTCAAGGCGGAGGGCGTAGCCGTCGAACGTGAAATCTCTATCATGCCGATATGTGGCATAGACGCCGGAAAAGTCGGTATCGTCGTCCGTTTCGCTGGAAAAGTCATTGTCGATCACGCGCGGGAACACGTACCAAGCGCTGGCATCGAAGCTGTCGGTAACAACGCTCGCCCTCCCGCCGTCGAAACTGCGGCGCGTGTTGCTCCAGTCCAGCGGCGAGATCAGACGTTGGGCCCCGAATAGAAGCTCCTGTCTTCCGCCCCTAACGTAACCCCTCGCCGGCCCCAAATCGCCCCTGACTTCGGCGAAGCCATTCAGCAGGTCCGTATGCACCTCCTCGGTGTTTCGGGGCGCGAAGTCCTCTCCTAAACTGCGGGCGTCGATCGCCTCGCCGAAAAACCTCAGGTGCTCGCCCACCTCCAGATTCCCGTAAAAGCGAAGCCTGGTCAGCGCGAACGAATTGTCCTGGCCGTCGAGACGCGATCTCGCCATATCGTTCTCGTCCTGATAGCGGACGCGCGCCTCGCCGCCGAAGTCCGCCACGGCGTCCGGCCCGAGCTCGATCCGCTTGGCGCGGTCGGTGAAGCGGGACACGCGATCGCGCGAATCGGTGGCCGGGAGGCAGGGGTCACCCACGTAGGAAAAGTCGTTGGCGTAGAAGGTGCCTGCGTAGGGGTCGCGCAGCGTTTTGCCCGCACAATCGCCCATCGAGACGCCAGCCGCAGGTGGTTCGGCCTGCGCGCCCGCCACACCGCAGCACGCCAAGGAGAATCCAAGGGTCAAGCCCAGGAAGTGTCTTGGCTGGTTCGAGCGCGGTCCGGATGGACGATGCATCGAGACAACTCCGCGCTGGACCCAGATCACATGCGGCCGGGCGATGTGGGCAGCCGGGCCCGCCCCTGGTTCACGTCGCCGAAATCGCCGAAGACCTCTTGGCGGCTCATGTAGGCGCGCATGTGGTCGAGCACCCGCCGATAGGAGGTCTCGCCTTGCGCCGCGAGCTCGTCGGCCCGACGGTCCAGGTAGGCATCGCTGGCGGCCCGGAGGACGCGGAGCAGCCCCTCCGGCCAGCGCAGCATGACGGCGCCGTTCGCCTTCAGGAGATCAATCCCCTCCCCTTGCCGGCTCAGGCTGATCGCCCAATTCTCGAGCGTCGCGCGATAGGCGGCCGTCTCGATGAGTCTGCGCTCCGAATCCAAAAGGCGCGCCCAGAAATCGCGATTGATGAGCAGCTCGACGTAGCTTAGCGGCTGGTGCCATGTCTGCCCGTAATAGTAGGGAGCCCGCGAGACCACCGGGCGCAGGTCGGCGTCCGCTTTGGCCCGATCGGACTGACCCAGGGCCAATTTGATCATCTGGATCTCGGTGAACGGCATGTTGAGCTCGTAGGCGTCAATGTTGCCGTTCATGAGAAAGCTGTGGGGCGGAATGCCGGGCACGAAGCCGCCAAATGTAAGGCCCCGCACCTCTGTCGATTCCGGATTCCCGGCACCCGGACAGTCCTTGCGCGGGTCCGCGCAGCGGGTTTTTGGGCCGACGAATTCCGCCGGAGTGCCGACCACCGCGCAGGCCGTCGCCCATATCTTGGAGCCCGGCTCGGGCCAACGCACGATCCACGGCTTTCGGCAAAGCTTTGCCATGGCCTCTTCGCCACTGAGAGCCGGGTCCGTGTCGGGATCCGGCAGAGGCTCCGGGAACCATCCGCCACCCTGGGTCGCCGTGATGGCGACCGGCATGACCAGCACCTTGCCGCCGAAATGCCGGTTGTAGAGTTCCTGCTGCAGGGCAAGCCCGCCGCCGCCGTAGAGGTAGGCGGCGAACTCATCCGGCTCCATGCCGAACGGAAGCCCAGCGACATAGAGCTCCCCAAACGGGAAGCCGTTCTGATTACCGAGGCCGATGCCGACATCCACGCCCCCGTTCTCCCCGCCCGCGGCGACGGCGGCGTGGATGGTCTCGAAGCCGCTGGAGAGGTCGGTGATCGGCGGCCCCACCGCGCCGGCGTCGACGGGATGGATCTCACCGGGCACGTGGAAGATCAGGCGCACGCCGAGGTGTTCAAGCGCCTGGTTGGCGAGATCGACGAAATGCTTGGCGGGTCCGCCGATGGGGTGGGCACCGCCGGGCAGCGTCTCCTTGAAGAGCAGCGGCGGAAAATTGGATTGAACGTGGATCTCACGTGGCTCGGCCGCCGCAGCGGACGCCATACGCACCACGAACGCCAAGATCAGAGCAACGAGCAGCCAGCCAGCCCCGGTAAGCAGCAGCCAGAGCCAGAGAATGTTGCGCTTCCGCTCGAAGTTTCGAGTATTTGGAACAATCTGCATCTTGGGCCTCAGAAAGTGTGCGCTCTCGACCGTGGGTGCGGAGCTTTCCGCCCCGCCCCCACGGCCTCGCGGATTCGCTGGACTCGATAGTGCGCCGATCTTGAGCAACGGTGGCGGGTGGCCTCAGTGGCCGGCCTGCTTCAAGGGGTCGAGGAAGTCGACGACGAACAGGGTGACCGGCTGGCCGGTCTTATTCTGCCACCACTGGGCGATGCCGTTGTTGTCGATGGTGCAGTCGCCGGCGCGGCGAACAACCGGCCCGCTTTCGTCGCTGCGATGCTCGACGATCTCGCCCTGGATGACGTAGGTGACAGCCGGGCGACCCTTATGGCTGTGGATCGGCACGATTCCACCCGCGCCCACGGTGACATAGCGGCCGCGCATCACGTAATTGGCGGCATCCGGGATCTGGGGGAACTCCGGACCCAGCTTGATCGAGCCCAGGTCCCGGATCGACATGCCGACCGGCGCCTTGGGCCCGACGAGTCCGTTGATCTCGGCGGTTTCGGCGGCCGAAGCGGGCAGCGACACACCGAGGGCGGTACCGAGCGCCGCGGCAGCCGTAAGGCGTCGGAGCATCTGTGGGATGGATTTCATCATGATCTCCTGTCAAATCTAGATATCGGCGACGCGGTGTCCGGACGACCGACCGCGCGTTTGTCAGTTCTTGGTGTTGAAGATATCGACCGCCAGAAGGACGACGGTCTCGCTGCCCTTGTTCTCCCACCAGTGCACGACGCCCTCGGCCTCGACCGAGAGGTCGCCTTTCCTGTAGGCATGCGGCGCGTCGCTGTCGCTGCGGTGCTCGACGACTTCTCCGGCGAGCACGTAGATCTGTGCCGGGCGGTCCTTGTGGCTGTGGACCGGCACGATCCCGCCCACCTCCATTGTCCAGAGGCGGGCCCGGACATCGCGTCCGCCCATGCCTTTCAGCTCCTTGCCGAGATCAAACTTGCCGAGGTCCTTGACCGAAATGCCCGTGGGCTCGGTTGGGCCCTTGAACTCGCCGGTCTTCGCGGCATGGGCCGGGGACACGAGCAAGGACTGCAGCCAGGAAACGACCTCCGCGGCCGTGCCGCGTTTTTCCAACATGGCGATGACCGCTTCGTGAGCCTTCACGGGGGGAACCGGAAGCGCCGCGGCGCTCGCGACGAGGACGGCGCCAAGGGCTCCGAACAGGAACTTGCGATGCAAGATTGAGGGGCGATAGGTATGTTTCGGCATTAGGATCTCCTTGAGCAACAGTGGCTCGCACTTCGATTTAAGGGTCTCATCCAGTAACTGGCGCCCGATGCCTGGCGTCTGCCCACGGGCATGGCAGGGCTGCTTCGATGCGCAGTCGGGCCTATGATGTCGTGTGTGGGGGGATGGTTACTGGCTGAGGCGACTGGCGCCCGAGAAAATCAAGGTCCGACCATTGAGATCCCGAACCGGACGGTTATTTCTCGGAAATAGCGCCAAGAATTCTCGGAGTTGGTCACTGGAAACCGTGACCGGATCGGCGAACACCAGCCAAGTGACCCCTTCGGTACAGGGCGGCGTGGTCAGGGAACCGGCGTAGCGGACGTAATCCCGCTCTTTCGGGAGCAACCCGCCGGGATTGATCGCCGTGTCCAGCCGTAGTTGCGCGCCTGCATGCGGCAAGGCATCCCAGAGTCCGGCGATGACGGGATTGGCGGGACCAACCGTCAGGAAGGCGCCGACGACCAGCAGGGCACCCGTGTCAGAACGATGCACGAAATGCATCTCCATCGGCATATGCCAGCCATCAACCGTGTGTTCGGAGGGATGGTGGAAATGAAACTGCAGCAATTCGTAGCGGAGCCCATCGAGCACGACAGCTCCACCAAGACCATGCGCGCGCACCTCGATCGTGTGGCCATTGTTCACGACCGCTGGTCGGAATGGCTGCCACCGGAAAATCGGATTGTTCCGCGCTTGCTGGGGCGAACTCGCTTCGCCCAAGTCGACGGGCGATTGCGCCTGGCCAGTGGTGCAGGTGGCGAAATATGGCGACAGATCGGCCCAATTGCCAGGTCCGGTCGGCCCAGCATAGGACCAATGAACAGCCTCATTCGCATGAGCCGCGCCGGCCAAGACAATGGCTGTGAGCAATGGGGCAGCCAATCGCATTGGCCGTCTCACCTACAGCATGCTCTTGATGTCCGCCGAGAAGGTCGGAAACCCGTATACCGTGTCCTTGACCTGGCCAGCGGTGATCCCGTGCTTCATGGCGAAAGCGAAGATGTGGATGAGCTCCTCGCCCGCATGGCCGACCATATGGGCACCGAGAATGCGGTCGGTTGCCTCCTCCACGATGACCTTGGCCCAGGCCACCGTCTCGGCATAAGTGAACGCGGAAAACCAGTCGCGCATGTCGTTGGTATGAACCTTTACCCGAAGGCCCCGCTCCTTGGCTTCGGTATCCGTGATCCCCACGCTCGCCAGCGCCGGCACGGTATAGACGCAGGAAGGCATGCTGGCGTAATCGGGCATATGACGTGCACCCTCGACGATGTTTCGTCCGACGATCCGGCCCTCGTAGGTGGCGATTGGCGACAATTGCGGCGAGGTCGACAGCACGTCGCCGCAGAGATAGACGGCCGGGTTGGAGGTGGACCGCAAGTAGTCGTCGACCACGATCTGTCCGCGCTCTTGCTCGACCTGACCCGCTTCCAGGTCGAGGCCACCGATGTTGGGGACACGCCCAGCCCCATTGATGACCCGATCGGCCTGGAGGGTGTGCTCCCGGCCGCCCCGCTCGAAGACGACCTGAAGGCGGCCACTGCGCTTTTCGATGCGCCGCACGTCGACACCGGTGTGCGCTTCGACACCGATGTGCTCGGTCTCGAGTCGAACCTGTTCGACAGCGTCGGCATCTAGGGCGGGCAGCATCCGCGGCAGCACCTCCAGGATTGTCACCTTGGCGCCCGCGCGCGCGTACACGTGGCTGAACTCAAGGGCAATGACGCCGCCGCCGATGAAGACGACCTCGCATGGCAGGGTTCTTTCGCTGAGCACTTCGTCGGAGGTGATCATATGCTCTGCCCCGGGGATCGCCAGAGGGCGGGGCGTGGAGCCGGTGGCTACGACGATGTGCTCCGCCTCCAGCGTCTGCCCCTCTACCCGAATCGCATTCGGTCCCACGAAGCTCGCCCGACCCTGGATGATCTCGACCCCGCGATTGGCCATGAGCTTACCGAGCGAATCCGGGATGCCGGCGATCATCTCCTTCTCGCGGTCGACCAGGACCGCCCAATCGAGGCTGGGCTTGCCAACCGAGATCCCGTGGATACTCGCCCGCTCGATCTCGTGCAGCGCGTGCGCCGCCGCGACCAGCACCTTTTTCGGTGTGCAGCCGCGGTTTGGGCAGGTTCCGCCCAGGTCCCAGGCCTCGATCATGGCGACGGAAAGGCCGGCGTCGCGCGTCGGCGCGGTAACACCCATGCCAGCATTGCCGCCGCCAAGGATGACCACATCGTATTTCTTGCTCGCCATTGATCGCCTCATTGGTGCGGGGTTGTTAAGGGTGGGGCATCGATTGTGCCGTGGAGATGCCGTATAGATGCTAGTTCAGGGTCCGAGGTTTCACCTTGGATCACGATCCTGGTTCATTGCAGCTAGAGCGGCCCGCTCGGACAAGACGCCGGTAGCACCGGCCGGCACCGCGCGTAACCCGTCGCGGCCCGCTGGCATCTCATTCGAAATCGGGGAGCAGCGCTATTCCAAAAGCCTGCAGATCCGTGCAGGCGTCGGATCGTACCAACCAGGAAAACACGGTCCCGAGTAACGCAATGCCACTGACGCGCATCAAATACCAATTGCCGCTCAATATTAGGAGGTTGAAATGAACCCAAGGAAAGATCCCCCTTCGCCCACAGAGAGCATGGTCGAAGTGCAGGAGACCTTGCAGAAACTCTTCCTCGGCCCCACGAGCGATCTTGATCGCGTGGTCGAAGAACAGAACCTCAATGTCGAGTATATCGGCCGGATCAACGACGTCGCGCTGCGCGGCGCTCACACTCTGGTCACTCGGCAGGGCGCGGCGCTCCGCGAAACCTTCGACGAACTTTCGTCGGTGTTAAAGGATGCCGCCAGCAAAGGAACCCATCCGACCGCAGCCGACGCTCACCTCCGTTGCTTCGAGCTGTCCATCGCCCGCGGATTGGAGCATCTGCGGATCGCCTTCGATTGGGCCAACGAAGTGAACCGGCAGTCCTGGGATCTGCTGAACGAACGGTTCGAAACCTCGCTCGGAGAGGCGAAGTCCGTAAGTGCCAAGGCGGGGAAGGCCGACTGAATGCTATTGCGGTCGAGATTGTATTCCAGCGTTGAATGGCCGGGCCAGGGCAAAGCGCGCGAGGCCGCAATCAAACAGAGGAGCGAGAAAAGGTTTCCATGACAAAGACCAAGAACGCGATCATCACCGGATCGACCAGCGGCATCGGCCTCGGCATTGGCGAGGCCTTGGCCGGCGCCGGCATGAACATCATGCTGAACGGCTTCGGCGACCTGGCCGAGATCGAGGCGACCCGGGCGGACCTCGAACAGCGCTGCGGCGTCAAGGTCGGCTACCACGGGGCCGACATGACGAAGCCGGACGAGATCGCCGACCTCATGTCGGCAGCCGCCTCGGAGTTAGGGTCGGTCGATGTCGTCGTCAACAACGCCGGAATTCAAAACGTGGCGCCGATCGAGGAGTTCCCGGTCGAGAAGTGGGACGCCATTATGGCGATCAACCTGTCCAGCGCGTTCCATACCACTCGGCTTGCTTTGCCCGGCATGAAGGACCGGAAATGGGGCCGCATCATCAATATCGCCTCGGCGCACGGCCTCGTCGCCTCACCTTTCAAGTCGGCCTACGTGGCGGCCAAGCACGGCATGTTGGGGCTGACCAAGACCGTCGCACTGGAGGCAGCGGAGTTCGGGGTGACCTGTAACGCGATCTGCCCCGGCTATGTGCTGACGCCACTCGTTGAGGAGCAGATCCCCGACACGGCCAAGGCTCGGGGCATCGGCGAAGAAGAGGTGGTCCGCGATGTCCTGCTCGCTGCACAGGCGACGAAACAGTTCGTCACCGTCGAGCAGCTCGGTGCGCTGGCGATTTTCCTGTGCTCGGATGAGGCTTCACAAATCACCGGTACCGCCTTGCCAGTGGACGGCGGTTGGACCGCGCACTGACCGCGACGGTGCAACTGGACTCCAAATGGTGGAGTCCGAACCTAAGGAGAATACTATGGCGCCACGGCGAGGAAAGACCTTCGAGAAGTCGATCAACTTGGCGCTCCAGGGCGGCGGCGCGCACGGCGCCTTCACCTGGGGTGCGCTCGACCGGTTGCTCGAGGATGAGCGCATTCACATCGAAGCGATCAGCGGCACTTCCGCCGGCGCCATGAATGCGGTCGTCGTGGCCGATGGGCTCATGCGCGCTGGAGCGGAAGGTGCCCGCGAGTCGCTGGAGCAATTCTGGAGGGCCGTTAGCGAAGCCGGTCGCTCGAGCCCTATACAGCGCGGGCCTATCGACATTTTCATGGGGAACTGGAGCCTGGACAACAGCCCGAGCTATGTCTTTTTTGACCTGCTGAACCGAGTCACGTCGCCCTATGACGTCAACCCCTTCAATTTCAACCCCCTGAAGACGATCCTCGAGGATGTGGTCGATTTCGAGCTGGTTCGCTCTTGCGACAAGATGAAGGTTCTGGTCTCGGCAACCAACGTCGAAACCGGGCGCGTGAAGGTCTTCAACCGCCATGAGCTTACCTGCGATATGGTCATGGCGTCGGCCTGTCTTCCCTTCATGTTCCAGGCGGTCGACATCGACGGCGTGCCGTACTGGGACGGCGGATACATGGGTAATCCGGCGCTCTTTCCGTTCCACAGCGAAAGCACGGCGGACGATATCGTTGTCGTCCAGATCAATCCGGTGGAGCGCAAGGGCACACCGCGCTCGGCGCGGGAGATCCTCAATCGAGTGAATGAAATCACTTTCAACAGCAGCCTCTTGAAGGAGCTGCGTGCGATCGATTTTGTGCAGCGGCTTCTGGAGGAGGGCAAGCTCGACGCAAAGGACTACCGGCGCCTCCATGTTCACGTTATCGAATCACAGGACCGAATCATGCCATTGGGCGCCTCCTCGAAGCTCAACGCCGAGTGGGAATTCTTGCGTCACCTCTTCGAGATCGGACGGGAAACGGCCGGTGCTTGGATCGACAGGTGCTACGAGCACATCGGCACGCGCTCGACGGTGGACACGCGCATGATGTTCCAGGGTTTGGGGGCCATGCACCACGGCTGACAGAAGCTCTGCGCCTGTCCTAGCGATAGACAGCCTAATTTTGTTTGCAGTCTATCCAGGCGCCGTCGCGCCCGCCCTGACACCCCGTCGGGGCGGACGCCCATTTTTTGACCGAGCGCGCGGTCGGCCCGCATACAGGGGCGCTATTACGGTGCGGCGCAGCGCGTCGCCATGTATTCGGTAAGGGGCTTTCTTGCCTACAACGAGGGAGAGCGATGGCGATGAGTGGCGTGGCAATGGGTCTTTCGATCCTGCTCGCAGCGCTCTTGGGCTTCGCGGCACATCGGACGAGCGTTTGCACGGTTAAGGCCGTTGTAGAGCTGATGAGCACAGGGCGCCCGTTCATGTTGGCGAGTTTTTGGCGAGCCGCGCTCTGGGTGATGGTTATTGATCTTGTCTTCTATTGGGCAGGTGGGGCGCAGCCAATTTTGGGCCCCACCGTCCGGCTTTCTTTCTGGCCATTTGTCGGTGGAACGGTTTTCGGGATCGGGGCCGCCATGAACAAGGGCTGCGCCTTTTCCACACTCAACCGCCTCGGCAGCGGCGATCTGGTGATGCTCGTGACCCTCGTCGCCTTTTTCCTCGGTGCCGCCGGGCTGATCGCCTATCCCATTGAGGCTTTTTCCGGACCGGTCGAACAACTGCCCGGCCTACTAATGCGCCGGCAAGATGTTGCCGCGCTCGTATCCCTCGCGTTGTTGGGCTGGGCGATCCGTCAAGCTTGGCGTTTGTGGCAAGGACGGCCGCATGATCAAGCCCTGAACCAGTTGTTCTTGAGCGAGCGTTACCGGCTGAGTACCGGCGCCGCCTTGATAGGTCTCAGCGCCGGCACCCTTTTTGCCTTGCATGGCGCCTGGTTCTATACGTCCACAGTGAAATCCCTCGCCGCAATGGTTTTCGAGCCGACCGCCGGGCCTTCATTCGATCGCCTGCTCTTGTTCTTATCGGTTCTCTTCGGCGTCGGTATTTCAGTCTGGCAACGTCACGCTTTCCGGCTGCAAGTTCCAGGGCCGATTGCCGTGGTGCGTCATTTCGCTGGCGGTATGATGATGGGTGCCGGCGCCACCATGATACCAGGCGGCAACGACGTTCTCGTCTTGCACACGATCCCGCTTCTCTTGCCTCACGCCATCCTCGCCTATCTGGGCGTGCTTTTTGGGATATTCTTGATCGTGGCGGCCATGAAGATTCTGCGCCAAGAGATCAAACGCCTCGATTGCAGTGGCGATGTCTGCTGGGAAGACTGAAGACTTGCGCTTATCAGGGCGCCTAGTGGTTCAGGTCATCGCCATAGCCCAACGAAGGAGAGCGGCGAGCACCATTTCAATCACTCTGATAGCTCTGTGTCTTGGATTGGTGGATAGGCCCAATAGATCAAGCCCAGTAGTGTATCAAGAATGCTCAGCATAGATCCAATTCTTCGAATTTTGCCCCTGTTCTACCTCGCACCGCTTTTTGGTAATAGCAGCGATCATCCGCTCATGCCGGCAGCGGGCATATATGCCGGTCCCGGCAAATATCCCGCCAACGAGGTCCCGGAGAGTCCTCGGGGCAATCAAGTTGAGCTTCTTGCGTGGATCCTGGCCGTCCGTCTATCGCACTAACGGCCTGTAGGCCACCCGGATGGATCTTGCGGCCCTTAACGTACATATCGCCAACTTGGCCCGAGCAGAACATTTCGCGAGGACCGCCCCATTCGCGAAGTAACCTCTCACAGTTGCGAAGCATCTGAGCACTGTCAAGGGTGCGCTTGCTACCCATCATCCGCCAAATGCTCCTTTGGGCGAGTTCGCGCATACGGGTACCAACCCTGTCAGGAGCCTACTGAACCCGACTGGTTCATCATTCAGTTATCCCGCGGTACCTATCAGGTCACAAAATGGACCCAAAAAATGAGCCGCCGAGAATGAACGTCGAACTCCTTGAAAGGAAACTGGCGATAGTCGCCGATCAGCAATGCTGTTCTAAGCCGGCGCTGAAGAAATTCAAGCACTGGCTTTTGAACAGCGAGATAATCCAAAGGGTCAGGATCAATCCATACGAAGTCGCTGAGTCCACCGGTGCGCCAGTCGAAGACATCATTGCGGTAGCGCTCAACGGTGTTGACTCGGGAATGTTCGATCTGCATTGGCTCGCGCATTGTCCGCACTGCAACATGGTGACGAAGGATAGTGACGACTTCGATGAACTGGCGTATGCATCCTACTGTCGCATGTGTGAGGTGGAATTCGAGACCGACTTCCTCGCGCGCATCGAAGTAACGTTTTCATTGAACAAATCCATCGAAAATACCAACCTGCCTCCCTTCTGTTTGCCACCGCCTGTATTGGAGCCGAGGATCAACATCGCGGTCATGCCCGGGCAGAGCTTTACAGGCACCGGGGAGATCGATAAGCCGGGCCTTTATCGCTACTTCTGCCCCATTACGCTGGCAAAAGGGCTGCTGACCGTAGACGGTGAGCGGGCCGACCATGTGCAGAAAGTCGACCTCACGCAACTTCCTTCGTTCGACTACGATAAAGCGCAGATCGCCTGTAGACCCGGGTTGCTTTGCGTCGAATTGGAGAACAATTGTGCTCAGCTTGCCGGCGTTTACATCATAAATGATGATCTTCCCGAGGAAGTTCCGCTCGAACAGTTGCCGCCCAGGCTTACCGGCCTGGGTGTTGTCCACCATCCAGAGTACCGGCGCTTGTTTGGGAACAAGGTGCTTTCGGACCGTGAAGGGATCCGGGTTTCGTCAGCGGCCCTGATGTTCACGGATATAGCGGGCTCCACCGCGCTGTATGAATCCATCGGTAACGTCACTGCTTACAATGTGGTTCGCGATCATTTCGAAATTCTGTTCGGTTGCATAAAGTCAAACAGAGGGTATGTGGTAAAGACCATCGGCGATGCCGTAATGGCTTCCTTTGTCGACAACGAGGACGCTTTGCGATGTACGCTGCAGGCCCTTAGAGCCTTCCAAGACATGAGCCTCGGTTCCGACCGTTCATCAAAGATCCGAATAAAAGTCGGTGTCCACAGCGGACACATTCTTCTTGTCAACTTGAATGGGCGTATGGACTTTTTCGGGTCTACCGTCAACAAGGCCGCCCGCATCCAAGCCCATGCGGAACCTAGCGAGGCGGTATTGTCGCAAGAGTTTGTCGACCACGCCCCCGCCGCGAAGCGTCTCCTGGAAATCGACGATCAGGCGATGCGTATGGAACTTGTTGTATTAAAAGGGATCAGCAAAGTTCAAATGATTTTCCGCCTGCCCGCCACAGCAGAGCTGCCAGGGGAAGAGGAACATGGCCCTTAACCCGACATTCCCCAGATGACCGCCCAGGCGCCGTCACACGCGCCCCGTCGGGGCGGGCGCCATCTCTCTGACCGAGCGGGCGGCCGATCTACATGTATGGGCATCATCATGTCGCGGTGCAGCACGAGGCAAAGAAATCGCTATCGCAAAGGATGGATGCTGCTTGCTGCTGTTCCAGTTTGATGTCGGGGCCGTTTGCGCTCCAGCCAATGCGACGTTCGGCGGAAGACGGCGATCGGAACGGGGAGATCGGACTTATCGACCCTCGATCAACAAGCGCATCATAAACAGCGTTTCGACGCCACTCGCGTAACCTCGTCCCGTCTTGCAGCATCTGAAACATATGAACAGAACGCCTCGTTATGTGTCTGCGCCAAGACCGGACAGGAATTGGAAACACCAAAATGAGAATCACCCACAACGTGCTTATTCTCTCGGGACTCGCCCTATTTTGGGCAGCTCTGGTCGCCGCCGCCAGCGCTTCCGAGCGCGGCGAGAAAATCTTCACCAAGTGCAAGGCCTGTCATACGGTCGAAGCTGGTAAGCATAAGATTGGGCCAAGCCTCGCCGGGGTGATCGGGCGGACTGCCGGCACCACGCAGGGGTACAAATACTCGGCAGCGATGCAAGCATATGGTGCCTCTGGAATCGTTTGGAACGAGAAAACCCTCGACACATACTTGACCAATCCCCGACAGGTCGTCAAAGGGACCAAAATGGCGTTTCCGGGCCTGAAGAATGCTGAACAACGGTCGGATATTATTGCCTATTTGATGACCTTGTCCGAGCCCTCAAATTGACCAACCGTCTGGGTCCGGATTCCACCCGCCAAGGGCCATGCTGCGGCAACACGAGCGTCTCGCCTGCGCGACGTTTCCTTACGAGGCGAAATATTGCGCTCCCCAACACCCTCGTTGAGGTCCACTGCTTCTCGGCGAGCGGTACAAAACTCGTCTCGGTATGGTTACGCGAGCCAAGCAAACAGGAAACATGTCCGATCGGGTGGTATCCTATCGAAGGATGAAACCTAGTGCCCTGCGCATCACCTGATTACGGTTTTCGGCCACTCGATCGGTTCGTCATGACCGGAAGTTCCTACGTCGGATCGTCGACGCGTGCGCTCACTGTCAGCAGAGGCTGATTAAGATCGGCGCGAAGATTGTCAGCCACGGCCACTATGTCACGTACGAGATGGCCCAAGCCGCCTTGCGGCGGCAGATGTTCCGGCAGATCCTGTCGCTCATCGCCCGGGCACGCGCACGATCGGGTAGAGATATCTCTAAGTCAGGAGTCCGCCTTGCAGGCGGTTACACTTCTGAGAAATCGGCGCTGCTGAGTCCGGCCTCCGTCTGACTTGGTCCAATTTCGGTCTGGGCTAAATGCTGACCGCGGTTCGCTCAGGCCCGAAGCTCGGCAGGTCATGCTCCTCGGCGAAGACATGGGCATAGAGATTGGCGATCCACTGCTTGCCTTGCTGTGTCATGCGGAGATACCGCAGGCCGGCCCTAATATGTGGCCGCACCATGGTAAGGAAACGTTCTCGACGTGCGAATGCGCCCAGAATGTCATCCTCACAAATGCACAAGCACCTCACAGTTTGATGCTGAAGACTCAGCAAAGTTACATTCAAACTGCTCAACGGGGTCAACGAGATCACATTGAATAGGAGGCTGGTTCGCGGGCTGTGGGTCGCAAAAGGAAAATCTTTGAGCGCCGATGCGCTCAACTACAGATTGTTGGATCGATGTTCCTCATGGCATGGAAGAAACACCTGTAACCTTTTTCGGCACTCTAGCATCTATTCCGTGAGGGCTTTGGAAGATGAACCGACCGGACCTGCAGTCTTCTTCCTTACCAGGAAGATAAGCTTGCCGCTCACCATGAGGTTCAACAGGACTGTAGGGACAATGATGACAAACGTTAGAATGCAAGATATTCGCAACGGCATGCTTGCCAGCCTCGCAGCCACAATCGTGTTGTCCGCGATCATGGTGATGAAACAAATGGCGGGTGTGATGCCAGAGATGAACCCTATCGCGGACCTCGCGGGGATTGCGCATGGCCTGTTGGGTGTCCCGATTGTTCCCCTGGTTGGATGGGTGCTTCATTTCGGCATTGGCGCGGTCGTTTGGGGCACACTGTTCGCTGCCCTGCATCCCACGATACCCGGTTCTAATCTTGTCAAAGGCCTCATATTCAGTGTTGGGGCTTGGCTCCTTATGATGTGCGTATTCCTGCCCATGGCGGGTCAAGGTCTGTTTGGCATGAATGCCGGAATGATCATTCCAGTGATGGCCCTGATGCTCCACCTCGTCTACGGAGCCGTACTTGGTGTCACATTTGGAAAACTCTCTACTAGGCAGCCGTAGCGTTTCCCATCGACCTGTCTGCGACGGAGCACCCAGCGAATTCATAACGATTACAAGCGGACAATCATGCCGACAGCAGCGCAGTTATTCGTCGAATGCCTGGAAAATGAGGGCGTTGAGTACATCTTTGGAATCCCCGGGGAAGAGAATCTCCACGTGATGGACGCCTTGAGGGGTAGTTCGATAAAATTCGTCACCGTCCGTCACGAGCAAGGCGCGGCCTTCATGGCCGACGTCTATGGACGGCTCACCGGGCGCGCCGGTGTCTGCTTGGGAACCTTGGGCCCCGGCGCGACCAATCTCATCACGGGTTTCGCGGACGCAAATATGGACCGTGCGCCGATCATCGGACTGGCCGGACAAGGCTCGACGACACGTATGCATAAGGAAAGTCACCAGATTCTCGATCTGGTCAATCTTTTCAAACCGATATCGAAATACAGCACTGAAATCTTGGCACCCGAGATTATTCCCGAAATCGTCCGCAAGGCCTTCAAGGACGCTCAAGCGGAAAAACCCGGTGGCGCCTTTATCAGTTTTCCCGAAAATATCGCTGGAATGGACGCACCGGAAAATCTGCATCCCCTGAAGGTACAGAGTGCGACACTACCCTACCCGGCACCGGCGAAGATTGCCCAGGCGGCCGAGGTAATCTCGCAAGCACGCCGTCCCATCATCATGGCGGGCAACGGCGTGATCCGCGGACACGCCAGCAAAGCGTTGGTCCGCTTCGCGGAGAGTCTCAATATTCCTGTGGCCCAAACCTTCATGGCTAAAGGGTGCATTCCCTTCTCGCACCCGCTTAGCCTGGGAACAATCGGTCTTCAGGCTCACGATTATGTCAGTTTTGGTTTCGATGAGGCCGATGTGGTGATCTGCGTCGGCTTCGACATGGTAGAATACCACCCTAAACTGTGGCACCCCAATGCCGATAAAAAGATTATCCACATCGATCAAACCTATGCGGAAGTAGATGCCAATTATTTATTGGAAGTTGGCGTCATTGGCGAGATTGGCGAATCGCTGGACCAAATCGCTCAACGGGTCGAACCGAAATCGGACCCGCAAATCGGTACTTTGCGGGATCACATTGTCGCCGAGTTGAACGACTACGCCGGCGATGACGCCTTTCCGATCAAGCCTCAGCGCATCCTTCACGATACCCGCGAAGTGATGGGCGACGACGATATTCTGCTATCCGACGTCGGCGCCCATAAGATGTGGATCGCGCGGCTCTACCGCTGCCTGCGCCCTAATACCTGCATTATCTCTAACGGTTTCGCCTCCATGGGCATTGCGCTGCCGGGGGCGCTTGCGGCCAAGCTGATTTATCCGCAACGGCGAATCCTCGCCATTACTGGCGATGCCGGCTTCATGATGAACTCGCAGGAGATCGAAACCGCGCTTAGGCACAAACTCGCCCTGGTGGTGATGATCTGGTCCGACAGCGAGTATGGCTTAATCAAATGGCATCAGGAGCGGCGTTTCGGCCGCAGTGGCAATATCAGCTTCACCAATCCAGACTTCGTGAAATACGCGGAGTCCTTTGGCGCCAAAGGGTATCGGGTTGAGAGTGCGGCCGAACTCATGCCCACCCTTGAGCGCGCTTTCAACGATAACACCGTCGTGGTGATCGATGTCCCGGTGGACTATAGAGAAAATATGAAGCTAACGGAGAAGTTGGGGCAACTTGTCTGCACGATCTGAACTACCATGGTCGCCACACCTCCATAGCCCGCGTCAGTGCCAAAGATAATTGGAGCGAGGAATTGCATTACGCCCTTCAAGTCCCCGGAGCCAGGAGCGCGGGCATCCTGGAAGTCACCTCTCCCTTCGAGGGTGAGCCCGTTGCCACGCTTGAAACGATCGATGAATCCGGCGCCGAACGGGCGCTGCAAGTGGCCGCCGGGCTCTACGACGACCGTAAGGCCTGGCTTCCCGCAGACGAACGCGCGGCCATTCTGGAGCGCACGGCCGGATTGATGCGGGATCGCTTCGATGCCCTCGCCCAAATGGCGGTGCTCGAAGGCGGCAAGCCACTGAGGGATACCCGGATAGAGATCGAGCGGGCGATTGACGGGGTCAAAAACTGTGTAGAGTGCATCCGAAGCGAACATGGGTCGGAAGTACCTATGCAACTCAATGCGGCTTCTGCAAACCGCGTTGCTTTTACGCGGCGCGAGCCCTTAGGCCTGGTGGTCGCGGTTAGCGCCTTCAACCATCCACTTAACCTCATCGTGCACCAAGTTGGGCCCGCGGTTGCCAGTGGCTGCCCGGTCATCATCAAGCCGGCGCAAGAGACGCCCGCCGTCTGCTTTGAGTTCGTCAATCTGCTGAGAGAAGCGGGACTGCCCGACGGCTGGTGCCAAGCGGTGACGGTTTCTGACCTGTCTATCGCAGAAAAGCTGGTGACGGACAGTCGGGTCGCTTTCTTCAGCTTTATCGGCAGCGCCAATGTCGGCTGGATGCTTCGTTCCAAGCTTGCGCCAGGAACCCGTTGCGCTTTGGAGCACGGCGGCGCCGCGCCTGTGATCGTCGCCCAGGATGCGGATTTGGACGACGCCTTGCCATTGTTGGCCAAAGGCGGCTTCTATCACGCAGGACAAGTCTGCGTATCGGTGCAGCGGGTGTTTGCTCATAGGGCGGTTTTTAAGGGCGTATCCGAACGCTTGGCGGCATTGGCCCGAACGCTACAAGTGGGCGATCCCCTGCAGGAGCAAACCGACGTCGGCCCACTTATCCGCCACCGCGAGACAGAGCGTGTCGCCGCTTGGGTCGACGAAGCGGCTCGTGCCGGCTCCCATCTACTACAAGGAGGAAAAAGGCTGTCCCCATCACTTTACGCACCGACCGTGCTGGCTAACCCTCCGGAGCAGGCCGCCGTCAGCCAAAAGGAGATCTTCGGACCGGTCATATGCCTCTATGAATACGACAAACTTGACGAGGCGGTTCGGCGTGCCAATGCACTTCCCTTTGCCTTTCACGCGGCGGTGATGACCCGGGACATAGATACGGCGATGTATGCCTACAAGCACCTCGCCGCATCCGCGGTGATGATCAACGACCACACGGCGTTTCGCGTGGACTGGATGCCGTTCGCCGGGCTGCGTCAATCGGGTTACGGGGTCGGCGGTATCCCCCACACCTACCGGGAAATGCAGTTCGAGAAGATGCTGGTGCTTCGATCATCGGTACTTTGAGAGACCGGAACGTCACTCGAGAAAACACGTCAATTAATCTGGATTTGAGGCCATAACATGCGGAAACGCTTTTATCTACTGTCCTCTATCGGTCTTCTGATCGCGGCTGGCTTGACTTGGCTATGGCTGCCGGCCGTCGTACTGCTGCTCATCGTTCTTGGTGTTGTGCTGCTGGGCGTCCATGACATCCTGCAGACGGAGCATTCAATCAAGCGTAACTTTCCGGTCGGCGGCCACGGCCGCTGGTTCATGGAATGGCTGCGCCCGATGATCTACCAGTATTTCATCGAATCTGAGACAGATGGCGTGCCGATCAACCGCATGTTCCGCTCGGTCGTCTATCAGCGGGCTAAGGGGGCTTTGGACACGGTCCCCTTGGGCACCAAGATGGACATCTATCGGGTCGGTTACGAGTGGATGGATCATTCTCTGGCCGCGCTGAATGTCGGCGAGAATACGCCTGATCTACGCGTTCAGGTGGGTGGTCCGTCCTGCACGCAACCCTATGAGGCCAGCATTCTCAACATCTCCGCCATGAGCTTCGGCGCGCTCAGCAAGCATGCCATTCTGGCACTCAATGGCGGCGCCAAGATGGGTGGTTTCGCTCATAACACCGGCGAAGGGGGGCTCAGCCCCTACCATCTAGAAAGGGGCGGAGATCTGATCTGGCAGATCGGCACAGGTTATTTCGGCTGTCGTGACGAAGAGGGCCGCTTTTCGGCCGCAAATTTTGCGCAGAAGGCGACACTGCCCAATGTCAAGATGATCGAAATCAAGCTCTCCCAGGGCGCCAAACCAGGCCACGGCGGTATTCTGCCCGCGATAAAGAACACGCCGGAAATCGCCGAGATCCGTGGGGTGCAACCCTTTACCGTGGTCGATTCGCCGCCGGGCCACAGTGCCTTCTCTACACCGCTGGAGATGGTGCAGTTCATCGGACTGTTACGCGAACTCTCCGGTGGCAAACCCGTTGGCTTCAAACTCTGCGTAGGTCGCAAGAGTGAATTCGTCGCGCTGTGCAAGGCGATGGTGGAGACCGGCATCAAACCGGACTTCATCACCGTCGATGGTGGCGAGGGGGGAACCGGCGCCGCACCACTGGAATATTCCAACTCGGTAGGTATGCCACTAAGAGAGGGGCTCGCCTACGTCGTTGATTGCCTCGTTGGATTCGACCTGAAAAAGGACATACGGGTGATTGCCGCGGGCAAAGTGCTCACCGGGTTTCATATTATTCGTCTTCTCGCGCTGGGGGCCGATCTCTGCAACAGCGCCAGAGGCATGATGTTGGCGCTGGGTTGCATTCAATCGTTGGAGTGCAACAAGAATAGCTGCCCGACCGGTGTCGCGACTCAGAACCCCGAGCTATACAAAGGCTTGGTCGTTACCGACAAGACGCAAAGGGTCGCGACTTTTCACAAGGGCACGGTCCACGCGGTCATCGAACTGCTGGCGGCGGCAGGGCTCGCGAACGCGAGCCAACTCAGGCGCAGTCACATAAACCGCCGGGTCAGCGCGGTCGAGACGCTCAACTACGACGAGATCTATCCCTCGATAGAATCGCCAGGGTGCCTGCTTGAATCGCCATATCCCGAACGATTCAAACGGGCGATGGAGAATGGGCGACCGGATAGCTTTGTATAGGAACCAGGACCCCAGCCGCCGAATTGTCCAGCACTTTTCGGACGCTACCTGGCATTCAAGATCGGGAGATGGGGGGTTGAGACCGCGCGCACCTTGCTGGAATACCTGGCAAATGATGGTCGGGACACTGGACGGTGACGTAACCTCTCGCAAATTCGAAGCATCTGAGAACTGTCAAAGATGCGCTTGTTACCCGGCATCCGCCGATCCGCGGCGCCAAAAATATGAAAACCACAGAGACGGGTACTGCCCGTGGGCGAAGGGGCATAGTGGAGAGCATTGGATTTGCAATTGTTGCCGCTGGCGTGATTGCTTTCAGCCTGGTGTCTGGTCGTTTGACGTCGACTGTCATTACCGCTCCCATGATCTTTGCGGCGTTCGGTTTGCTCATCGGTCAGGCTGGCCTTGGGCTCGCCGACCTTGATTTCGGACATAGCTTTATCCACGGCCTGGCCGAGCTCACGCTCGTCCTGGTGTTGTTCAACGACGCCGCACGGATCGACCTCAGTCAGGTCCGGCGCGACCACAACCTGCCGGTCCGCATGCTCCTGGTCGGAATGCCGCTGACGATTGCGGTGGGAACCGCAGTCGGTCTCGTTTTGCCGCTAGGCTTGTCGCTCTGGGAGGCGGCTCTCCTGGCGGCGATTCTGGCGCCCACGGATGCCGCCTTGGGCCAGGCCGTCGTTTCCAATCGCCAGGTGCCCGTGCGTATCCGCCAGGCGCTGAACATCGAAAGCGGCCTGAACGACGGCATCGCCTTGCCTCTGGTCCTGCTCTTTGCCTGTCTGGCGAGCGTGTCGCACGCCGGCGAAGCGGATCAGGATTGGATTGCCTTCGGTGCCAAGCAGATCCTGCTCGGCCCCTTGGCGGGCGTGCTGATCGGCGGAGCCGGCGCCTGGCTGATCGACCGCGCCGCAGCGTCGCACTGGATGACCGAGGCCTTCGAAGGTCTGGCCATCCTTGGCGTCGCCCTGCTGGCTTTTGCCGGCGCCGAGCTTATCGAGGGGAACGGATTTATCGCCGCCTTCACGGCGGGAATTGTCTTCGGCAACCGGGTGCGCGGCCGTTGCGGGTTCCTGTTCGAGTTCGCCGAGGCGGAGGGACAGCTGTTGACGCTTCTGACCTTCCTGGTCTTCGGTGCAGCTATCCTACCGGAAGCGACCCGTGACGTGAACTGGATAGTTGTCGCCTATGCCGTTCTGAGCTTAACCATCGTCCGCATGCTGCCGGTCGCCCTTTCCGTGGCGGGCACAGGCGTCCGAGCCCCGACCATGGCCTTCCTCGGGTGGTTCGGGCCGCGCGGCCTCGCGTCTTTTCTCTTCGCATTGCTAGTCTTGGAAGAGACGGCGACAGGCGCGCAGGCCACTATCCTCGCGGTTACGGTTGTGACGGTTTCAGCGAGCATTCTGCTTCACGGCGTGACGGCAGCGCCTGGCGCAGGCTGGTACAGCGCTGCGGTGCGGAAGATGGGCCAATGCAAGGAAGCCGAATCAGTCGGCGAAATGCCGACCAGGGTCGGCCGGGTTCCGGAACACGACCGAACGTAAGAAATCGCCCGCACGTCGCGCTTTGGCCGCTGTGGAAAAAGAAAGGAGAGACCATGCTCAGCGAATTGCAGGATCGCTGGTGCAGCGAAAGCCAGTGGGACTTCTCGGACCTGAAGGCCCTGTTCCTCAATTGCACGCTCAAGCGCTCTCCCGAGCTCTCGAATAGCGGTGGCCTGGTCCGCATCTCGCGCGCGATCATGGAGAAGAATGGAGTGAGCGTGGACGCGCTCCGACCGGTCGACCACGACATCGCGACCGGCGTCTATCCCGACATGACCGAACACGGCTGGGCCATGAACGAGTGCCCGAAACCTGAGAAAATCGAGAGCTCTGCGAAACCGCTAGTCACATTTAATGGCCAATAGAGACAAAAGCACTGACCAGGAGGATGCTATGAACAAGATTCGCGTCGCGAAATTCGATACGCTGAAAGACCGCAAACCGGAATACGGCCTGGTCGACGGGGTGGACCTCGTCATCGTGCGGTTCGACGATCAGGTGTCGGTGTTCTATGGCCGATGCCTCCATCGCGGCGCCTTGATGGCGGACGGGTTCGTGCGCGGCGATAATCTCATTTGCGGCGTACACTACTGGGATTACCGGCTCGACTCGGGTGTCTCCGAATATAGCAATGACGAGAAGCTGCGTAGATTCTCATCATGGGTCGAGGACGGCGAGGTGCTTGTCGACGCCGATGAGATCGCCACCTGGGCGAAGGACAATCCGCAGCCATTCAACCGCGATGCCTATCTCGGCCTCTATGCGGATACCGGCCATGGAACGGTGGAAGAGCCCTATAACGCACTGATCCAGAAATATGCGCGTGAAGGGCTTTCGAAAACCGGACATCACGGCCAGGTGGAGGCAATGGGCGTCCCGCGCGCGCAATTGCCCGACTGGGACGATATCCAATTGCTGACGGCGCAGTTGCATCGCCCGCCCATGCTCGACGAAGAGCCGGTGGGTACGGACGTCGTTATCGGCCCCAATGCGCAAAAACCGCTCAGGCTCGCAATTCCTCTGCTGGTCTCGGACATGAGTTTTGGCGCCTTGTCCGAGTCGGCCAAAGTTGCGCTGGCGCGCGGCGCGGAGCTTGCGGGTACCGGCATATGTTCCGGGGAAGGCGGCATGCTGCCGGAGGAGCAGCAGGCAAATTCACGCTATTTCTATGAGCTTGCATCGGCGCGATTCGGTTTCGAATGGGCGAAGCTGACCAAGGTGCAGGCGTTTCATTTCAAAGGCGGCCAGGGCGCTAAAACGGGCACTGGTGGACACCTTCCCGGCGCCAAAGTCAAGGGTAGGATCGCCGAGGTCCGAGGGCTGAATGAAGGTGAATCGGCGATATCGCCGCCCCGCTTTCCCGACTGGACCGAGGTCGGCCAGATCCGGGAATTCGCCGATGAAGTCCGCGATCGCACCGGCGGTATTCCGATAGGGTACAAACTTTCCGCCCAGCATATCGAGAAGGACATCGATGCGGCGCTGGAGGTCGGTGTCGATTACATCATTTTGGATGGGCGCGGCGGCGGTACGGGCGCGGCCCCCATTGTCTTCCGCGACAACATCTCCGTGCCGACGATTCCGGCGCTGGCACGGGCACGGCGGCATCTGGACGGCGCCGGGCGCAAAGACATCACGCTGATCATCACCGGGGGCCTGCGCAAGCCCGCCGACTTCGTCAAGGCCTTGGCGCTTGGGGCCGATGCAATTGCGCTGTCCAATGCGGCCATGCAGGCGATCGGCTGTATCGCCATGCGCGCCTGCCACACTAACAACTGTCCGGTAGGAATCGCCACACAGAAGCCCCACCTGGTCTCCCGCCTGGTCGTCGAGAAATCCGCGGTGCAGTTGAAGAATTTCTTTGAGGCCTCAGTCGAGCTGATGCAAGTCATGGCACGCGCCTGCGGGCATGATCATCTGTCTAGATTCTCAATCGAAGATTTGACCACGTGGAAAAAAGATATGGCCGAGCTTTCGGGCGCGGCTTTCGGTGGGGTGCGCTAACTTGGCGGTGCTCGCGTGATCGACACCTCTTCTGGCTAGGAAAACACCATGAACGACGAAAACCTTGAGTGGATCGCTATCGGCCATGAAGACGGTCTGCCGGAGGGTCGGGTCAAAACGGTCACGGCGCGCACAGTCTCGATCTGCCTGTCGCATTTCGATGGGCGCTGGGCGGCGATGGATAATCATTGCCCGCATCAGGGCGGCCCACTGGGCGAAGGCTCTATCGAGAAAGGAAACGATGGAAAATGCTGGATTCGTTGCCCTTGGCACGGTTGGGATTTCGATCCCCTGACCGGCGCCCCGCCCGGCGGCCATGAAGACACGGGGCAAAAGCTTTATCCGGTCGAAATTCGCGATGGCGAGATTTTCATCGGTCTCGAGCCCGAACCGCCCCATGCGCGCACGATAACGGATCTAATGGCCGAGACCATGGTCAACTGGGGTGTCAAACGCGTCTTCGGCATGGTCGGTCATTCCAACCTGGGGCTTGCCGATGCGATCCGCCTGCGGACGCTTGACGGCGACATCGGTTATATCGGCGTGCGCCACGAGGGCGCCGCGGCCTTCGCGGCCTCGGCCTATGGCAAGCTGACCGGCAGGCCCGCGGCGTGCCTGACCATCGCCGGTCCGGGGGCGACCAATCTCCTGACCGGACTGTGGGACGCGAAGGTCGACCGCTCGCCCGTACTGGCACTCACCGGTCAGGTCCAAACGCAGGTTTTCGGACCGGGCGCGTTCCAGGACATCGATCTGAAGTCCGCTTTCCATGCCGTCGCGCGGTTCTCGCAGCCCGTACTTGGCACGTCGAATCATGCGGAGTTGATGTCGCTCGCCTGCAAGAATGCGATTGTGGAGCGCGATGTCGCCCACTTGATTTTCCCCGACGATATCCAAACACTGCCTAGCGACGCGCCGGCCGGCAAGCCGAACGGCCGGACAGGAGGGTCGGTCGTCGTCCCGGAAGAGGCGGACATTGGGCGGGCGGCGCAGATGATCAACGGCGCAAAGCGGCCGATCATTGTGATGGGCCATGGCGCGGTCGCGGCCCGGCAGGCGATCATCGGCTTGGCCGAGCGTCTCGGCGCACCCGTGCTCACCACCTTCAAGGGCAAGGGGCTGATATCGGACGCCCATCCCAACGCCGCCGGCGTTCTGGGGCGCTCGGGCACCCCCATCGCCAGCTGGTTCATGAACGAAGCCGATCTCATCGTCGCCCTCGGGTCTTCGTTCTCGAATCATACCGGCGTCGAGCGATCTAAGCCCATCATCCAGGTCGATTTCGAGCGCATGCAGCTTGGCAAGTTCCATCCCGTGGCGGTTCCGATCTGGGGCGAGATCGGCGCCTTCTGTAAGGCCGTCACGCCCCGGATTTCGGACGCCCGGGAGGTCGGCAACCAGATCGGTGAGTTGGCGGAACGCTGGCGCATCTGGCGGGCGGAGAAGGCTTCCCGCTTGACTGAGGAACGGGGTAGGGGGGTCCATTCCGCAGCCATTTTCCGGGCCCTTTCGGAGCTGTGCCCGGAGGATGCCATCATCGCCGTCGATGTAGGCAACAACACCTACTCGTTCGGCCGCTATTTCGAGACCAAAGGTCAACGGGTACTGATGTCCGGCTATCTTGGCTCGATCGGGTTCGGCTTTCCCGCCGCCATGGGCGCATGGGCGGCAACGCAGGACTTCGAGGAATTTTCCGGCCGCAAGGTTATCTCCATTTCCGGCGATGGCGGTTTTGGCCAATACCCGATGGATATCACGACAGCCGTCAAATACGGCATGGACATCACCCATATCCTTCTCAACAACGCCGAACTCGGAAAGATCTCCAAGGAACAGCGGGCCGGGGAATGGCCGGTCTGGGAAACCAACCTGCACAACCCGTCGTTCGCCGCCTATGCCCGGCTGTGCGGTGGTGAAGGCATACGGGTCGAGCGGACCGACCAACTGCCCGAAGCCCTTCACGAGGCCCTCTCCGCCAAAGGGCCCGCTCTGGTCGAAGTCATGACCGATCCGCTGCTAACGTGACACCGCCTTATTGAGACCGGGAGATAGGGTTGACGCACTAAACCTGGCCAGATGCGGTCAGTTCGGCCGAGGCAAGGACCACCGAATGAGTAACGAGTTACATTGTTCGGGTGACACCGACCGTTCGCTGTCTTGGGTTGGTCGGGAAAGTTGGAGGATCAAGTTGAGCGGGATGCCGGGGATGGAACGCATCAATCCTATTATCAGGTACGTGCCCCTGTTCTGCGTCGCTTTGCTTATTGGCTGTAGCAGCAATCATCCGCTCATGCCGACACCGAACCTCTATACCGGTATCGATAAATACCCCGCCGGTGAGGTCCCGGAGAGATTGCGGAACAATCGGGCTGATATCTTGTATGTCACCGATAGGAAAAGGGAGGCGAACCAGCAGGGAGAAGCGCTTTATGGTACCGGGCGCTCCAGTTCCGCGGCTTTTGGCTCAGTCGTTGTCGAAATCGGCGGCGCGGAGTCCTGGGAGCAACTGGTCGAAGCCAGCCAAACCGCGGAGCGGAAGCAGGAACCACTGTTGCGCGTAATGACCGTGCAAGAACACGCCCGCTTCCCGGACACGCCGTATCCCTTCTCGGTCGTCGATGGGTCTATTGTCGACGACCAGGCAACGCGCGCCGCTTATGACGAAACCGCTGCGGAATTTCGGCGTCAACTCATTGCTCGTCTTGCCGATCTGCAACGAAAAGAGGTGATCGTCTTCATCCACGGCTTCAACAACACTTTTCAATCTTCCGCCCTCGTCCTTGCGGATATCTGGCACTTCACAGGGCGGCGGGGTGTGCCCGTGCTTTATAGTTGGCCGGCGGCCGGCGGGGGATTGTTCGGCTATTTCACCGATCGCGAGTCCGGCGAATTCACGATATTTCACTTGAAAGAGTTCTTACGGCTTCTTGCCGGTACTCCGGAAGTTCAGCGTATCCATATCATAGCCCATAGCCGGGGCACGGATGTTGCGACCACGGCCCTGCGTGAACTCGTTATCGAAAGCCGGGCCGCGGGCCGGAATCCCCTTGAATTCCTTCGCATTGCCAATTTGATTTTGGCCGCGCCCGACCTCGATTTCGAGGTCGTCCGACAGCGTCTTGTCGCCGAAAAATTCGGACCGGCCATGGGGCAAATTACGATCTACACAAACCAGCAAGACAGCGCTCTCTATATCTCCGAATCTCTCATGAGCGGCACCCGGTTCGGGCGCTTGGATTCCGAGGACATTGGAAAGACAGAAGGCCGGATCTTCAGTCAAGTTACAAATGTGAACATCGTCAACGTGCAGGGCGAGGCCAGTTTTCTGGGGCACAGCTATTTCCGTGAGAATCCCGGGGTCAGTTCGGATATCGCCGTCTTGATTCGCGAAGGCCGCAGACCGGGCGACCCCAAGCGGCCCCTCGTTCATCGCGTGCTGAACTTCTGGGATCTACCTCCGGGTTATCCCGGAGGCGTGCCGTAACCGAGACAATCAGTCGATGGCTCCGAATTCCGCACCGCAGCGGGGGCAAACCCGGACCTCGCCGCGGCTTCGGTCGAGCGCGCGACGCGCGTCGTCGGTGCTGATACACAATTGTAGGCGCAAAGCCTCCAATTCCTCCTTTTCGCTGTGCGTCAAGGTGCCGCCTTGTTGTTTTCGGCGCACGGCCGCCTCGAAATCGCCGCGGCGCTTGTGGAGTTCCTCGGAAAAGCGCGAGGCCAGCATGCCCGCCGGCAGCGCAACCATGCCAATGCCGAGAACCATGACGAATATGCCGAGAAGACGGCCAATCGGTGTCATAGGAGTTACGTCGCCATAGCCGACGGTTGTCAGGGTCACGACCGACCACCACACAGCCTGCGGAATGCTCCCGAAGGCCTCCGGCTGCGCCTCCCCCTCGGCAAGGTGCATCAGGCTCGCCGCAATCAGTGTCAGCACAACCATTACCAGCATCGCCGCCCCGAAGGCCCGCGCCTCAGCCTTAATGACGTCGGCCAGGACGGAGAGGGTGCCAAAATAGCGCGTGATTTTGAGCAGCCTAAACAGTCTGAGAATGCGGAGAAACCGCAGGTCGGCCCCGGTTAGCGTCCCAAGGTAGAACGGCAGGATGGCAGCCAGGTCGATCAATCCAAGCGGAGAGAGCACGTAGCGCAGCCGCGAGCCCGCTTCTTTGCCGACCCAGACTCGCAGGAGATACTCAACTGTGAAGATGGCGACCGACGCCACTTCAAGAGCGAAGAACGTCGATGCGTAGCGTTCATGCAGGTCGACGATGGACTCGAGCGTGACGGCGGCAACGTTGACAAGGATCAAAGTGGTGAGGCCCGCGTTGACCGCTAGGGACAGACGGTCGGCGTCTGGCTGAGATTCCAGTGCTTCGTAAGCTTTTCTCCGCGTCGTGAGCATTTTCTCTTTCCACTGGCCGGGATCGGTTGGAAGCGCCTTCGCCGCCATCTACCAGATGCGTATGATATCGTCGCGGGCGAAAATCGCTCCCACTTTCAGGTCGAGTGATGGCCCATCGTAGAGACGCGGCGGCACACTGATATCGGCCAGATAGAGTTCGCCCACTTGGGCTTTGACGCCATCGGCGCGAAGACCCTCCTTGGGCAGCGCCAAGGTCATCGTCGCCACAGCCTTGATCGCCCGATCGAAGACCCGGCCCGTCGTGGTATCGACGCCGGAGGGCGTATCGAGGGCAAGTATCGGAACGCCGCTGCCGTTGGACCAACGGATTAAATCGCCGATCAGGCCTGTCGGCGCGCCCTTGAGGCTGTAACCGATGAGGCCGTCGAGGATGAGGTCGGCTCCCTTGGCGGCCAACTCTTCTGCCAGCCGAGAGATTTCGGCGGCACCGTTGCTGCCTGGCACCTCCATGCGCTGGAGAATACTCAACTGATGCCGCGGGATGGGCGTCATCGACTCGACACCCTGTCCCAAACCGATTTCGACTTCGGCGCCCCAATTGTGCAGACGCCGGGCGGCAACCAGGGCGCCGCCGCCATTGCCACCGGCTCCCGCTAGAACCAGAATCTTTCGGCCACGAGGATCGCCATTCAAGAACCGCGTCCGCGCGAGATGGGCGAGGTTCCGGCCAGCATTCTCCATCATCTGGATAAGCGCGATGCCGTAATCCTCCATCATCGCCCGGTCGACCTCGATCATTTGCGCCGTGTCGACGAATGGCACAAGGCGTTCAGCGGGTCTGGGCTCGTGTTGCATTGCATACCTCCTGAAGAACTTTACTTGGCCAGCTATTTAGATGCCGAACAGGCTGCGGAGGTGACGCATCGGATGTCAGGCAGCCCATTTTGCCCCGGGGTCGCGGGGCACTGTGACCAGACGGTCGGACTTGGCCTGAGTTTGATTTCAAATGGTACCCATTTGGTACCCAAAAGAAAAAGCCCGTCTCGAATGAGGCGGGCTCTGTTAAATAATTTATTGATATTGTTTTATAATTTTGGTTGCGGGGGCAGGATTTGAACCTGCGACCTTCAGGTTATGAGCCTGACATCTGGTTCCCAGTTCTGTTCCTCTACTGGCATCCGGATAGACACCCTATAGGCCGATATGGGCTGCCATAGGACGATGTCGATCCCAAAGAGACGATGAAAATCGTGATCTTCACCACTGACTGGGCCTGGAGAATCCTGGCCTGGTCGCCCTCGATTTCGGTAGAGCGCAAACGTCGAGAGGAGTGTCGGAAGTGGTGGTTGCGTAGTGGTTGCGCAGAGCTCAGCCAAATCTGCTAAGTAATGGTGCCGCCGGGGTGAATTGAACACCCGACCCCACCCTTACCAAGGGTGTGCTCTACCCCTGAGCTACGGCGGCACGCGAGGCTGACTGCCTAATGGGGCGGGAACATGCCACCGGTAGCCCCGGAAGGCAAGGCCATTCCAGGGCGCCACGGGCTGAATTTCCGCGCCGCTCTTCATAGGTTCGGCCCCGTTAAAACGGCCTTAACGTCAGGGGGGCGGCCATCCAGTGGCCTTGACCTCGCCACAATCGGGGGGCAGTGTCGCGGCCATGTCCTCCAAAGCTAAATCGCCGGGCGAATCCGCCCCGGAGTCCCGCCAAAAAGCGCCCAAGGTCGGTGGCGCCGGTGACGCCGATCCGCGCCGCGAGCGCCAGGCCCAGGCGCTGCGAGACAATCTGAAGAAACGCAAAGCCCAGCAGCGCGAGCGTCAAGGCGGCGGCGCGATGTCCCGCGATGGCGCTTGAGGCGGCGGGAGCCAGGGCTGCCTTGAGAATTCCGTCTTTTTCCAGTAGAAACGCGCCTTCCCCCAGAGCCTTCCGGGGAGCCTCCCGCGGCGCCTTGAACCTCAAACAGATGGGAGCGTGACGGCCAATGTCCATCATGCCGGATAGCTGGATTCGCGAAATGGCCGAGACCAAGGCCATGATCGAGCCCTATGTCGAGGCCCAGCGCCGCGAGGGCGTGATCTCCTACGGCGTTAGCTCCTACGGCTACGACGCGCGGGTCGCCAGCGAGTTCAAGATCTTCACCAATATAGACAGCGCTGTGGTCGACCCCAAGAATTTCTCCGACCAGAGCTTCGTCGAGCGCGACGTCGACGTCTGCATCATCCCGCCCAACTCCTTCGTGCTGGCGCGCACGGTGGAGTATTTCCGCATTCCGCGCGACGTCCTGGTGATCTGCCTGGGCAAGTCGACCTACGCGCGCTGCGGCATTATCGTGAACGTGACGCCGCTGGAGCCGGAGTGGGAGGGCCATGTGACCCTGGAGTTCTCCAACACCACACCATTGCCGGCCAAGGTTTACGCCAACGAGGGCGCCTGCCAGTTCCTGTTCCTCAAAGGCGCCAAGGCACCCGACGTTTCCTACGCGGACCGGGCCGGCAAGTACATGGGACAGCGCGGCGTAACCCTGCCGCGGCTCTAATTCCCGGACCTAACGACGGCCCGCCCGCAGAGTAGAAAAGAGACCAGATGGATCAAATCGTTATCCAGGGCGGCCGGCGCCTGAAAGGCGAAATCCCGATCAGCGGGGCCAAGAACGCGGCCCTGCCGCTGATGGCCGCCAGCTTGTTGACCGCCGACACCCTGCGCCTGTCGAACGTGCCGCATCTGGCCGACATCGCCACCATGGCGCGCCTGCTGGCGCAGCACGGCGTGGCCCTGAAGGTGAACGGCGCCGCGCCCGACGACGGCGACTACGGTGGCGTGCTGGATCTGACCACCGAGACCATTACCTCCGTCGTGGCGCCCTACGACCTGGTGCGCAAGATGCGCGCCTCGGTGCTGGTGCTCGGCCCGCTGCTGGCCCGCGTCGGCGAGGCCAAGGTCTCGCTGCCCGGCGGCTGCGCCATCGGTACCCGCCCGGTCGACCTGCACCTGCAGGCGCTGGAGCTGATGGGCGCCGAGATCGAGCTGAAGGAAGGCTACATCCATGCCGCCGCGCCGCAGGGCCTGAGCGGCGCCAAGATCATCTTTCCCAAGGTGTCCGTCGGGGCGACGGAGAACCTCCTGATGGCGGCCTGCCTGGCCAAGGGCGAGACCCAGCTGCTCAATGCGGCGCGCGAGCCGGAGGTGACCGACCTCGGCGAATGCCTCGTCAAGATGGGCGCCGATATCACCGGGCTGGGCAGCGGCAGCCTCACCATCCGTGGGGTCGAGAAGCTGCACGGCGCCGAGCACAGCGTGGTCCCCGACCGCATCGAGACCGGCACCTACGCCATGGCGGCGGCGATCACCGACGGCGAGCTCGACCTGATCGGCGCGCGCGCCGACCACCTGAACGCCGTCATCAAGGTGCTGAAGGAGGCCGGCGTAGCGGTCGAGGAAACCGACAGGGGGCTGAAGGTGCGGCGCATCAACGGGCCGGTCCGTGGTGTCGATGTCATGACCGAGCCCTATCCCGGCTTTCCGACGGACTTGCAGGCCCAGACCATGGCGCTTATGTCCACTGCGGAGGGCGCCGCCATGATCACCGAGTCGATCTTCGAGAACCGCTTCATGCATGTGCCGGAACTGGCCCGAATGGGGGCCAACGTGAACGTCCACGGGTCTTCGGCGATGGTGCGCGGACAGCCCGGCTTGACCGGTGCGGAGGTCATGGCCACCGACCTGCGGGCCAGCGTCTCGCTGGTGCTCGCCGGTTTGGCGGCGGAGGGCGAAACGGTGTTGAACCGGGTCTATCACCTGGATCGCGGCTATGATCGGCTGGAGCAGAAGCTGGCCGCCTGCGGCGCCATGATCAGCCGCCGCAAGGCGCCGGTATAAGTTCGGGGAAAGTTCGCCATGTCATCCTTACCCACCACAGCAGACGATAAGCCGCTGAAGCTGCGCGCCAAGGATCCGCAGGATATGGATGTCGTCGCCGCCCTGCTGCAGGATGCGCTGGTGCCGCTGGGCGACATGACTTTCCTGGCCAAGGAGAAACGCTTTGTCATGGTGGCGAACCGCTTCCGCTGGCGGAGCGACGCGGAGGAGGACAGTCTGGCCTCGGCGCCGGCAACGCTGCCGGAAGGCGAGGACGCGGCCTTCGACGACGCAGGCGACCCGCCGCCCTTCGAGCGGGTGAACAGCGGTATCTGCTTCGACAAGGTGGAGCGGGTGCGGTTTCGCGGCTGTAAGCCCGGCGGCAAGGACGAAATCCTCAATCTGCTGACGATCACCAGCCAGCCCGACGCGATCACCCTGATCTTTGCCGGTGACGCCGCGATCCGCCTGGAGGTCCAGTCGATCCACTGCCATGTGGAGGACATCGGGTTGCCCTGGCCGACCCGCTGGCGCCCTCAGCACGATGGCGAGCCGGACCCGGCCGCGGGCGACGAGCAGCCGTAACGCCGGAAAGCCGGGCTCAGCCTGGACTTCAGCCCGACATTTCGCGCTGCGAGCGGTCTTCACAGCGCCTGCTTGCGGCAAAAAGTCAGTGGCAATTCCGGGGAAAAATCGCCATACCAAGGCCTCCGGGGCCGGCTTGCGGGTCCCGGACCCAATGTCCAGGGGGCCGGTTTGTCGGCCCCGAGATCTTTTGTAGTAGCGGAGCCGACCCCTTGACCTCGAATGAGCCCCTGATCCTGGCGGTCCCGAAAGGCCGGATTCTCAAGGAACTGAGCCCGTTGATGGCGCAGGTCGGCATCGTGCCCGAGGCCGCCTTTTCCGACGACAACGCCCGCCAATTGCGGTTTTCCACCAATCACCCGGGCCTCGACATCATCCGGGTGCGCAGCTTCGACGTGGCCACCTTCGTGGCCTTCGGCGCCGCCCATCTGGGGGTGGCCGGCAACGACGTGTTGATGGAGTTCGACTACCCCGAACTCTACGCCCCGGTCGATCTGAAAATCGGTCCCTGCCGGCTTTCCGTGGCTGCGCCCCGGCACCTGGCCGAGAGCGACGATCCCAGCCGCTGGAGCCATATCCGCGTGGCCACCAAGTACCCGGCGATCACCCGGCGGCACTTCGCGGCGCGTGGCGTGCAGGCCGAATGCATCAAGCTGAACGGCGCCATGGAACTGGCCCCGGGCCTGGGGCTCTGCCGGCGCATCGTCGATCTCGTGTCCACCGGCTCGACCCTACAGGCCAACGACCTGGTGGAGGTGGAGATCATCGCCGAGGTGACCTCGCGCCTGATCGTCAACCGCGCCGCCTTGAAGACCCGCTCCGAGGAGTTGACCGGCTGGGTCGAGTCATTCCGCGAGGCCGCCGATGCCGCTTAGGCTGGACAGCGCCGCTGCCGATTTCGAGGCCAACTTCACCGCCCTGCTGAACAGCAAGCGCGAGACCGACGCCGATGTCGACGCCGTGGTGGCCGAGATCATCGCCGAGGTGCGCCGCGGCGGCGATGCGGCGTTGCTGGACTACACCAAGCGTTTCGACCGCCTTGCCCTGACCGCCGAAGAGCTGCGTATCCCGCAGCGCGACCTCGACGCCTCGGTCTCGGACTGCGAGCCCGAAACCATCAAGGCCCTGGAGCTGGCGGCCGAGCGGATTAGCGACTACCACCGCCGCCAGAAGCCCGAGGATCTCGATTACCGCGATGCTGCCGGCGTGCGGCTCGGCCATCGCTGGACGGCGGTGGAGGCGGCCGGCCTCTATGTCCCCGGCGGCACCGCGGCCTATCCCTCCTCGGTGCTGATGAACGCCCTGCCGGCCAAGGTCGCCGGCGTGGAGCGCCTGGTGATGACGGTGCCGACGCCCGACGGCGTGGTGGTACCCCTGGTGCTGGCCGCGGCGCGGCTGGCCGGGGTCACCGAAGTCTATCGCGTCGGCGGCGCCCAGGCGGTCGCGGCGCTGGCCTTCGGCACGGCCACCATCCGTCCGGTCGACAAGATCGTCGGTCCCGGCAACGCCTATGTGGCGGCCGCCAAGCGCCAGGTCTTCGGTACGGTCGGCATCGACATGATCGCCGGCCCGTCGGAAATCCTGGTGGTTGCCGACGCCGAGAACCGTCCGGACTTCATTGCCGCCGACCTGCTGTCCCAGGCCGAACACGACACCGCCGCACAGTCCATCCTGATCACCGACGATGCCGGCTTTGCCGATGCCGTCGAGGCGGAGGTGGCCAAGCAGCTCGAAGTGCTGCCGCGGACCGCCATCGCCCGCGAAAGCTGGAACGCGCACGGCGCGGTTATCACCGTCGCCGGCCTCGGCGACGCCGTGGCACTGATCGACCGCATCGCGCCGGAACACCTGGAACTGGCGGTGGCCGATCCGGATGCTCTGGCCGCGCGGGTCCGCAATGCCGGGGCCATTTTCCTCGGGCGCTACACGCCGGAGGCCATCGGCGACTACCTGGCCGGGCCCAACCATGTGCTGCCGACGGCGCGTTCCGCGCGCTTTTCTTCCGGGCTCTCGGTGCTGGACTTCATGAAACGCTCTTCGCTCATCTCCTGCGATGCCGAGGCGCTGGCGGCGATCGGGCCGGCGGCTATCCGCCTGGCCCAGGCCGAGGGGCTGGACGCTCACGCTCAATCGGTCGCCCTGCGCCTGGCGGCCAATCCGGAACCTTCCTGACGCCGGTTTTATCCAGAGAGGAAGCGATCCAACGGCATGACCGACGACTGCGAAAAGGACGCCCAGCCGAGTGAGAGGCTGACCAACGTCACGCTGGACGACAGTACGGTGGTCCGGCGCAGTCCGGAGGTCGAGCACGAGCGTGCCGTGGCGATCTACGATCTGCTGGAAGACAACGCCTTCCGGCCCAGCGGCGACTACGACGGCCCCTATCACCTGCACCTCTCGATCGCCGAGAACCGGCTGTTGTTGGATATCCGCAGCGAGCAGGAGGATGATCTTGATACGGTGACCTTGCCGCTGCTGCCGTTTCGTCGCGTGGTGAAGGACTATTTCACGGTCTGCGAGACCTACTACGAGGCCATCAAGACGGCGAGCCCGGCCAAGATCGAGTCCATCGACATGGGCAGGCGCGGCCTGCACAACGAGGGCTCGGAGTTGTTGCAGGATCGCCTGGAAGGCAAGATCGAGATCGATTTCGACACGGCGCGCCGGCTGTTCACGCTGATCTGCGTTTTGCATATTCGTGGTTAGGCCCTGTGGGCGATCTTCCCGAAGCCGTCCTCTTTGCCTGCACCTATAACTCCGTGCGTTCGCCCATGGGCGAGGCGCTGTTGAAGCATCTGCTCGGCCATCGGGTCTATGTGGACTCCGTCGGTGTGCGGGTGAGGGAGATAGATGCCTTCGTCGTCGAAGTGATGGATGAGATCGGCATCGATCTGTCCAAGCATCGCTCCAAGTCCTTCGAGAACCTGGAAGACACCTCCTACGACTTGATCATCTCGCTGTCGCCGGAGGCCCAGCACCAGGCGGTCGAGCTGACCCGGACCATGGCCTGCGAGGTCGAATTCTGGAATACCTTCGATCCCAGCATTATCGAAGGCAGCCGGGAGACCCAGCTTCAGGCCTACCGGGACGTGCGCGATCAGCTGAAACGGCGCATCGAAGAGCGCTTCACCCTGGACCTGAAACCGCAGCACTAGGAGGCTGACAGGTCGATTCGTGGCGGAAGTAAGGGCTTTTTCGCGGTAAAAGGGCGAGCTGACAGGGGTGTTTGTTCTTGCCCGCGCTTTTATGTATGATCCGCGCGCTCTCCCCAGAACCGGGAAACCCGGAGGGAGACAGGAGATGAACCGAGCCGTCGCGAGATACCGCGATGGCGGATTTACCGATAAGAAAGACAGATGGCCAAGGAAGATCTTCTAGAGTTCCAAGGTATCGTCGTTGAGCTGCTGCCCAACGCGATGTTTCGCGTGAAGCTGGACAACGACCATGAAGTGCTGGCGCACACCGCCGGCAAGATGCGCAAGCACCGCATTCGCGTTCTGGCAGGCGATCGCGTCAACGTCGAGATGACGCCCTATGACCTGACCAAGGGCCGCATCACCTTCCGCTACAAGTAAACCGACGGGGCCAAGGCATGACTGCCTTCCGCGCCGAGCAAACTCCGCAGGTGGATCAGCTGCCCGTGGCGCCGCTTGTGCTCGCCTCGGCCTCGCCGCGGCGCCTGCAGCTCTTGGACCAGGTCGGCATAAAGCCCGCCGACGTCGATCCCGCGGACGTGGACGAGACCCCGCAGCGGCGTGAGCTGCCGCCGCAGTACGCGCGCCGCATCGCGCTGGAAAAGCTGGCGGCCGTCGCAGGACGTCATCCCGGCGCTTTTGTGCTGGCGGCGGATACGGTGGTCGCCGTCGGCCGGCGCATCCTGCCCAAGCCCGCCGACGAGGCCGAGGCCCGGCGTTGCCTCGAACTGCTGTCGGGCCGCCGCCACCGGGTGCTGGGCGCCGTCGCGGTGCAGGCCCCGGACGGACGCCGGGTGGAAACCCTGGTCACCACCGCGGTGATCTTCAAACGTTTGTCGGAGGCGGAAATCCGGCGCTACCTGGCCGATGGCGAGTGGCGCGGCAAGGCCGGCGGCTATGCCATCCAGGGCGCGGCGGCGGCCTTCATCCCCAAAATCAACGGGTCCTACCCCAACGTGGTCGGCCTGCCGCTGGTGGAGACCTGCAATCTCCTGACCGGTCTCGGCTACAGGATCTGAGGTTGTCGATGCCTGCGCAGCGCCCGGCACGGATACCCGCAGAGTTGTCATGTCCACGGAGCTGATCGTTTCCGCCCTGCCCGGCGAAGTCCGTGCGGCCGTGCTGCGCGACGAGCGGCTTGAGGACCTGCTGATCCTGCGCGAGGACGCCCCGCCCCAGGCCGGCGACTTGTTCCTGGCCCGCGTGCAGCGCTTCGACAAGGGACTCGAGGCCGCCTTCGTGGATCTGGGCCTGGAGCGCCCCGGCCTGCTGCCGTTGAAGCAAATGCCCGAAGGGCGGCCGACGGAAGGCGCGTCCCTGGCGGTGAAGGTGTTGCGGGCGCCGGCCGCCGACAAGGGCGCCCGGGTCACCGCCAAGCTCAACGCCGCAGAGTCGGCACAGGCCGAGGGTCGCAAGGCGCCGGCGCGCCTGACCGCCGGCGCTGGGGCCTTGGTGGCGTTGCTAGACGCCGCCCGGCCGGAGGCGGTCATCGCCGACGATGCGGCCCTGCTGCAGCGCCTAAAAACGGCCCATGCCGACAGCGCCTGCGACTTCGCGCTGCACAGCGGTGCGACGCCGGTCTTCGAGGCGGAAGGCCTGGAGGAGGCGATCGACGACCTGCTGCGGCCCCGCGCCGAGCTCGCCGGGGGCGGCTCCCTGCTGATCGAGCCGGGCCAGACCCTGACCGCCATCGACGTGAACGCCGGGCGTCACGACGGGCGCGGCGGCGCGGCGGCGCAGGCCCGGGAGGTCAATCTCTCGGCGCTGCCCGAGATCGCCCGGCAACTTCGTTTGCGCGCGATTTCCGGCCTCATCGTCGTCGACTTTCTCGCCATGAAGAAACCGGAGGACCGTAAGGCCGTGGCCGCGGCGCTGCGCGAAGCGCTGGCCGAGGATCCCGAGCCCAGCCAGGTCTTCGGCATGTCGCCCTCGGGCCTGCTGGAAATGACCCGGCGGCGCGGCCGGGCGCCGCTGCACGAGATGCTCTGCCGGCCCTGCGGCCTGGACGGCAGCGGGCGGGAAAAGACCCCTGAGACCTTGGCCTACGAAGCGTTGCGCCATAGCCTGGCGCAGGCCCGCGGCAAGGTGGTGACCAAGATCACCCTGCGCGCCGCACCGGCGGTGGCGGCGGCGCTGAAGGGCGCCCAGGCCTCGGCCCTGGCCGCCGTCGAACAGCGTCTGGGGCGTAGCATCGCGATCGCCGCCGACCCCTTGGTCGAGGGTTACGATCTCGTGTTAGGCTGAAACGGACATGACCGACGATTCCGACGATCTCGATAAGCGCGTGGTGCCGCTGCCGCGCAAGGACAGCGGCCCGCGCCGCTGTCCGATCTGTAACGCGCTGGCGGTGCACCGCTTCCGCCCCTTCTGCTCGCGACGTTGTTCCGACGTCGATCTCGGCCGCTGGGTGAAGGGCAACTATCGCATTCCCACCGAAGAGGCCCCCGAGGGAGATATCCCGCTGGACAGCCCCGAAGAGGACAGTTGAGGCATGCGCCGCCGGCTGTTTTCTGCGCTGGCCGTGGGGCTGCTGATCGTCCCGCTGCTCGCCGCCGGGCTGCCCGCCCGTGCCTTCGAGGCCCGGGTCCTGGACTCCGTGGTCTCGGTGCTGCCGCTCTGGCCGGGCTTGCCGCAGGGCGGCCAGGCGAACCTGCCGCCCGGGGCGGCGCCGGAAGGCACCGCCGTGGCGGTCGCTCCCGGCGGTTATCTGGCCACCGCCTTTCACGTGGTCGACCGCGCGCTTTCCATCACCGTCAGGCTACCCGACGGCCGCCATGTTCCGGCGGAACTGGTCGGCAGCGACCCGGCCAGCGACCTGGCGCTGTTGAAGGTGGCGGCCGAGCTGCCGCCCTTGCCCTACGGCCCGGAGCCTGTGCTGGGCGCCCCGGTCTGCGCCGTCGGCAACCAGTTTGGGCTCGACCTCTCGGTGACCTGCGGCGTGGTCTCGGCCCTGCACCGGGCGGGCACCGGCTTCAACCCCATCGAGGATTTCGTGCAGACCGACGCGGTGATGAACCCCGGCGCCTCCGGCGGCGCCCTCGTGGACGCCGAGGGGCGCCTGGTCGGCCTGCTCTCGGCCATCTTCACCATGGAGAGCGACGCCAACATTGGCGTGAATTTCGCTGTCTCGGCCGTCCTGCTGCGCCGGGTGGTGGAGGATCTGCAGGCCTATGGGCGGGTGCGCCGCGGCAAGCCGGGCCTGGGCCTGGTCGAGTTGCGGCCCGACGAGCGGGCCGAGCTTGTGGGCCTGCGCGTTCGCGGCCTGCTGCCCGGCGGCGCGGCGGAGGCCGCCGGGGTCCGGGCCGGCGACCTGCTGACCGCCGTCGACGGCCGGCGGGTGGTCAAAATGGCCGAGGCCATCGGCGCCATCCAGTTGAATCGCCCGGGCGAGGCGGTGCGGTTGACCATCCAGCGCGACGGCAAATCGCTGACCCTGGAGCTGATCCTGGCGCCCTAGCGTCTGGTGGCGGAAACTCCGGTGAAAATCCGGGGCGAATCCGGCTCGTGGGGCTGGACAGAGCCGGGCGCAGGGCCTATAAGCCTGCGTCGCTGCTGTCGCAGCCATTGACGGGGCCCGGAAGCCTTTCCGGCCGTTTATACCAACAGCCCCACGTGTGCCCAGGTAGCTCAGTTGGTAGAGCACATGACTGAAAATTATGGTGTCGGTGGTTCGAGTCCGCCCCTGGGCACCACTTTCTTCCCAAAGAGCCTGAGCTCTATCCCTATTTTCCGCCCACCTTCTCCATAAACGCTATCGCCGCCGCCGGGTTCTTCACCTTGGCGCCGGAGATGAAGTAGGCGAAGACGTCGCCTTTCTTGGCCCAGGTCTTGGCCTGTTTGGCCCAGCGGTCGAGGTCTTTCTCGCTGTAGCCGGTTTCCTCGTCTTCCTGGCTTTGCATCAGGCGGGCGTAGGTGAAGTCCGCCGTGGGTTCGTCGATCTCGGGGAAGCGCTCGTGGTCGGCGTAGACGATGGCGGCGTTGTGTTGGCGCGCCAGGTCGTAGAAGGCCGGGTCCTGGAAACTGGGGTTGCGCACTTCCAGGGCATGGCGCAGCGGGACGCCCTCGACCTCCTGGGGCAGCAGCTTGAAGAAGTCGGCCATGTCCTCGGCGTCGAACTTCTTGGTCTCCATGAACTGCCAGTTGATCGGGCCGAGACGGTCGCCCAGCA
>PJEL010000614.1_pt1 | contig 41626 bp, 33 predicted proteins | sample 1853271 | NCBI WGS metagenome assembly PJEL01 (sample SAMN08108733, study PRJNA415343) | Invertebrate metagenome, whole genome shotgun sequencing project. | host: Globobulimina | place: Sweden: Gullmar Fjord | collected 2015-08
TTTACTTTTTTTGTCATATTCTCTCCTTAGGATTTATAAAAAGTATCGAAAACAATGGAATAAATTAATTCATATTGTACCATGTTAACAGAGTTATTAAAAGAGGTTTTCATGATGCAAAGAAAGTACTAAATTGACAAAAAAAACATAATTAATTACAGTTAAATCTATTGGCACCAAATAACCCTGGAATATGTTGTAAATGCTCATGAACTGATAGATGACAGCTAGATAGTTTATAGCCATTTCATTCTTAAGATATTAATCATTTTTATGTTTACGGAGGGTTTTATCATGAAGAGCAATGTTAAATTAGCAGGAGATATGCAGTTTATTGGTACTGCTGACTCAGGTCATGCAGTGGTAATGGATGCTCCTGCATCTGTTGGAGGAAAAAACACAGGGGCCAAACCCTCTGAGCTTCTCCTTATGGGTTTAGGAGGCTGTACTGGAATGGATGTGATTTCGATACTCAGGAAAAAGAAGCAGGAAGTAAGCGGATTCGAGATGAATGTAACGGGAGAGACACCTGAAAATCATCCACGTACCTTCACCGATATTCATGTCGAGTATATTCTTACAGGGAAAAACCTTTCTGAAGATGCGGTAAAACGTGCCATTGACCTCTCAAGAGATAAATACTGTCTGGTCGGTATGACCCTTGGCAAAGCAGCAAACATGACATATTCATTTAAGATTATAGAGGAGTAATCATCAGTAAAATATCCAGACAGATCGCAACTCTTGGTTTTATAGGATATATCCCTTATGCACCCGGAACATTTGGTACTGCGGCAGGTTTTCTTTTTATTTCACTGGTTAGCCTCAGCGACATAAGGCTTCTGATATTTTCCATACTACTGTTCATCCTCGGAACATGGACTTCCCACGAAGCAGAAAGGGAACTCGGCAAAGACAGCGGACATATTGTAATTGATGAATTCTGCGGTTACCTGGTTTCAGTCCTGTTCCTACCCAGGAGCATCAGCTATCTCTTAGCAGCATTTGTATTATTCAGGATCTTTGATATCCTCAAACCGCCTCCTATACGCACAATTGAAAAGAGAGTTCCCGGTGGTGCCGGAATTATGCTGGACGATCTGCTAGCGGGGTTTTTCGCCAATATCTGTCTGCAGACATGGAAATATTTGGCCACCTGATCCTGCACTGACATAGGGGTGGCAGTCTGCTCTGATATCATACATTCATGCAAAGCCATGAATACTTGAAGGAAGTTGAAAAAATTCCCAAATCAAACAACATTTTCCGATATTTCTATGCTATCCTATGGTGGCGCAAGGAACATGTGGAAAATGTTCAAAAAGCAGAATGGATTTTGAGAAGTTTTATTGCTATAGAATTACCTGAAACAGTAAAATCCGCCCTGTCTGAATTACAGGGGGAATTAAAAAAATGCGGGGCGGATGTTAGATGGGTTAAACCCGATAATATTCACCTTACACTAAAATTCCTGGGTGATGTTGAAGAGAATATTGTTGAGGGTATAATAGACAGTTTAAAGGGGACATGCGGCAAACACTCTACTTTCAGCCTTGAACTTTCCGGGATTGGTGTTTTTCCGAATAAAAAATCTCCTCGTGTCTTATGGGTCGGTTTAACCGGCAGCAAAATACTGCCGATTATCCAGCAGGAAATAGATACCGGAATGGCAACTCTGGGGTTTAAACAGGAAAAAAGGAGATTCGCACCTCACCTTACTCTGGGCAGGTTCAAATCTTCTTCTGGCAAGAAGGAACTGGCAGACAAAATGAATTTGGATATGAACACTGCATTTGGTTTAATAGAGGTTAATTCTGTATCATTAATGAGAAGTGATTTAGGCCCGGCTGGGGCAAAACATACAACAATTGCAAAAATTGATTTAATAAATACTTAGGAGGAAATCATATGTCTGAAAAAGATCGTACAAAAGCACTGGATGTAGCCATATCACAAATAGAAAAACAGTTCGGCAAAGGTGCCATAATGCGGCTTGGTTCCGAGGGGGTAGTTGAGATCCCTGCGATATCAACAGGTTCAATAGGACTGGATGCTGCGCTTGGAATTGGTGGTTTCCCCCGCGGAAGGGTCGTTGAAGTTTACGGGCCAGAGTCATCAGGAAAGACAACTCTGGCACTAAGTGCAATTGCACAAGCACAAAAAGCGGGCGGCAATGCTGCCTTTATTGATGCGGAACATGCATTGGATGTTGCATATGCGGAAAAATTAGGTGTCAAGGTCAACGACCTCCTCATCAGCCAGCCCGACACGGGCGAACAGGCACTGGAAGTTACTGAAACACTTGTCCGGAGCGGAGCGCTTGATATCATCGTAATTGACTCGGTTGCCGCACTTGTTCCGCGCGCTGAGATTGAAGGTGATATGGGCGATAGCCTTCCCGGACTCCAGGCAAGGCTTATGAGCCAGGCTTTGAGAAAGCTCACCGGCGCGATCGCAAAGGGCTCGGCAACAGTTATGTTCATAAACCAGATCAGAATGAAAATAGGTGTCATGTTCGGTAATCCCGAGACCACAACCGGAGGTAATGCCTTAAAATTTTATTCGTCCGTCAGACTCGACATCAGGCGTATCGAGCGCCTTAAACAGTCCCAGGAAGCGGTCGGAAACAGGGTAAGAGTGAAGGTTGTAAAAAACAAAGTCGCACCGCCTTTTAAACAGGCTGAATTCGATATATACTTTAATGAAGGCATTTCAAAGACAGGTGAACTTATTGACCTCGGCCTGGAGAAAAAAATCGTAGAGAGAGCAGGGGCATGGTATTCATACAACGGGGACAAGATCGGCCAGGGCAGAGAAAATGCAAGACAGCATCTCAAGTCGCATCCTGAAATAGCCGAAGAAATAGAATCAAAAGTACTTGAGGCATACAACTTTAAGAGGTAGGTAAACAATGTCAAGAGATATCGATTCATTACTGAAAAAAGCGGTTGAAGCCGGGGCTTCTGACCTGCATATGAAAGTTGGGGGACCGCCTGTTACCAGGATTAACGGCGCCCTGATCAAAATGGAAGACGAAGAAAGAATGTCAAAGGAGGAAGTTATAAAGATAGCTTTTTCCGTAATGAGCGAATCACAAAGAGCGGAATTCAACAAAGACCACGAGATTGATATGTCATACAGTGTCCCCGGGCTCGGCAGGTTCAGGTGCAACTGCTATTTCCAGAGAGGAACAATAGGTCTCGTATTCAGGGTAATCCCGCTGAAAATACTGGACCTTGAAGAATTACTAATGCCTGTGGTTATTAAAAAAGTCGCCCTGGAACCAAGGGGCCTGATTCTCGTAACAGGTACAACAGGAAGTGGTAAGTCAACTACACTGGCATCAATGATAGATTATATTAATGCCAACAAAACAGTTAACATTATCACTGTAGAAGATCCTATAGAATACCTGCATCGGGACAAAAAGAGCATTATAAGCCAGCGGGAGATCGGCGTTGACGCATTTTCATTTTCAAAGGCGTTAAGGTCGGCCTTAAGACAGGACCCTGATGTCATTCTTGTCGGTGAAATGCGCGATTTCGAAACGATTAAAACAGCCCTGGATGCCGCGGAAACAGGACATATGGTACTCAGCACCCTGCATACAACCGATACGGTTGAGACAATAAACAGGGTCATATCTGTTTTCCCTCCTTACCAGCATAAACAGGTCAGGGCCCAGCTGGCTTCTGTTCTCAAAGCAATAATTTCAATGCGTCTTATTAAAAATGCAAATGGTGAAGGTAGAGTTCCCGCTGTTGAGGTGCTTGTCAATACCGCGACAATAAGAAGCTGCATAGAAGATCCTGACAAAACCAAAAACATACATGATTATGTTGCAGATGGCGTCAGCCAGTACGGGATGCAGACATTTGACCAGTCCCTGCTCGGCCTTTACAACAATTCGCTTATAACATACGAAGATGCTATAAACATATCCACGAACCCTGATGATTTTGCCCTCAAAGTCAAAGGCGTCCAGTCGACAAAGGACCTTTGGGGACCAGGCGGCAGTATCGCTGAAAACGATGACAAAAACAAAGATGAAGATGAACCGCAAATTGAAAGGTTCTCTGGCTGAAGCCAAGGCCTATGCCTTAAAACTCCTCGGTTACCGTTCAAGAAGCAGAAAAGAGATGCTCGAACGGCTTAAACTAAAAGGCTTTTCAGAAGAACAAATCAAGAGCACAATATCTTTCCTTGAAGCAACCGACCTGATTAACGACGAAGACCTCGCTTCAGAGCTCTTCAGGCATTCTGTTGAAAACAAGAGCCTCGGGAAAATTGGCATAAGGGGCTTTCTTGCCAGAAGAGGAATTGAGAAAGACCTTATCGAAAAGAACCTTTCGGACCACACTACGGAAATTGAAGAGAAATCCGCACTAAAATTTATTGAAAAAAAGTTAAGGGCTATGAATAGCTATCCTGAAGAGATAATCAGGCGCAAATTGTGGGGAATGCTCCAAAGGCGAGGAATTTCAGGGGATGTAATTAAAAGGACCTTAAAATCGATAAAGCAGTAATGCAGCATATATCTCTTACTAAAATTCAAAATCACCTATAGTTATTATTCCGTCGCTTACTGTCATTGTCCCGCCGTATGCAGTCTGTCCTGTAACAGCAGAATAATCACAGTTATATCCACCTGCAAATGTAACTGATATATTACGGTCAATATTAACGTCATCACCAAAAAAAGCTGCCTGGCTCTGAATTGTGTCTCCATTTTGAGCTTCATCATATGCGTCCTGTAGTGTTAAATAATATTCAAATGTACGGGTATTCCTTGCAGGCATCATGCATGAAACATCAAATGCTGCTGTCACGCTTTTATCAGCATCCATTGTCATGGTACAAATTTGATTAGCAGACAAGTCGCACCCTGTCCAGCCATCAAACGGATAACCGCTGTCTTCATAAGCAGTCAAAATAACCATTGTCCCGCTGTCATACATATATCCTCCCGAATGGTCAGGACTTATGCTTCCGCTGCCAGCAGGGCTTACGATAGTCGTTAATTCATATTGAGTTATCTCAGGAGCAGAGCTCACTGCAGTGCCTGCAGAAACATTATTAACTGCATCTATTGCGCAAATATGGTAATAGTATGTCAGGCCATTGGTAAGACCTGTATGTGCATAGATTGTTTCCGTTGTCACATCCGTAATTTCCGTACTGTCAGAGCAATTCAGGGCAGGAGAAGCTGTTGTTGAATAGACAAGTTTATATGCATCAGTACTATCAAGCCCGCTGCCGCTGTCGCTAAAACCGCTCCAACTGAGGTCGATCCTTGAATCACCTGGAGTTGCCATGAGCGTTCCATCCGTTGGCAAAGACGCATCTACTGTCACGGTTATTGCCGATCCCTCACCTGTCCCGTCACCGCTTGTTGCCCTCATATTCAGGGTAATTACATCTCCATCATTCCCGCTTAGTCCGGTCTTTGAACAGGTCCATTCAGGACCTAACCCTGACAACGTGGCAGACAACCATTCTGTATCACATGTCCCATCAGTTGTTCTGCAGTATTCGCAGGAAGTGATACTGCTTTCATTATCCGTGAAGTCTGTCGCAAGATCAAAAGAGCTATCTACATAATCATTATAAAATATATTGGATGGCGTTACACTGCCCGGCACAGGAGTGGACAGGGCATTTGCGGTAAGCTGGATATCATCAAACGAAAACCCATCCGTATCAATTGAATAATTATCATATTGCTGAAATTTTATCTTAAAGGAACTGTTATAACTGATTCCGGCAGAGGCTACAGCTGCATCAAGATCAACCGTAAAAGCCCTGTAATCATAATGTATCCCATCTACTGTCGTAAGCCCCTGAACTTTGTACCAGGTAGTTCCATTAGCACTAACTGCCACTCCATCGGCGTTACGTGAACTATTAAATGAAGAAGGCATCACATGGTCTTCATCTCCAAACTCTTTATGGAAGAAACCAAGCATAACCCCTGTCTGGCCGGACAGGTCAATTGTCAGGATAAGCTCATTCAGTGAAGAAGATCCCCCACTAACAGAGTCATCCATCGAAAGATGGTAGTCACCCCGGTGCGGTCTGTAATTGCTGCTTATCTGAATTCTACCATCCGCTGAACTGTTTGTGCTCCAGTACGCACCTAATGATCCGCCTTCAAAATCTTCCATGAAAATTGTGTTAATTGAAGGTGCTGTCAGGTCAGCGGTCATTGTTGTACCTGAAGAACTTATATTTGCAACACTGACACTACTCGGATTGCCGTTATATAAATCACTGTCAGGAGTTGACGACAGATCAAATGTTGAGGAATTCCCAAGGTACCATAAATCCGTTGCATTACCTCTATTAGAATCCTGTTCAAGGTCCCATAGGTTATCGGCCTGCTTTAGAGCGACCTTATAATGTGTTGTTGTACAATCAGCTGGAGGTATACATTCTTCTGTATTATCTGTTTTCGCTTCATCAATCTGCCATATCGCCAACCCTCCGAAACCAGCACCCAGCCACCGTTCCAGTCCCCTGTCATATCCTTCAGGTTGCCTGTTCTCAACCATAAAATACTCATTGGGGAATTGTGTAGGTAGTCGATAAACAGTATTTGCATCCGTTGCAGAGGTTGAACCGGCAGCTGTCATAGTCGTGCTGCCAAATGAAACAGGGGCATTAACCCATCCGCGATTATATTTTATCCATGCACCGGGCAACACCGGGGTCTCTCCGGCATATGTATCGGAGGAGGCCTTTCCCCAGCTTCCTGAAGCCATTACGCAAAAAGCACCTGAACCGTTTGATGAACCGTCCGTATCATAAAGGTCCGGCAGACCGAAAATCAGGTGCCCCAATTCATGGACCATTATTCCCATCGTAGCCTGGTGATTATCTGAAGATGTGCTTTGATGCATTTCACCGAACTGGGCATAGCCACCCATATTAAAGTGGTAATCACCGACAATAACACCATCAACATTTGCAGAGCTGACTGCATCCCATCCAAGAGACCACTTGTGTCCCCATACAGTAGGTGAATATGCACCGCCGTCATACGAAGTTTCATATCCAGCGGCAATGACAACAACAGCCAGTTCATCCGAATCAACGTATCCGTCGCTATTTGTATCATATGATGAATAATCTATGTAAGGATCAGCAGCAAGTATGGCATCTTTGGTTAACTGCCTGTTTGCATCACCCGTACTGCCGGCAGTATCAGGATGGGCATATCCCATGTTCAACCATCCAATGACACCATTATTGACGGTTCCGAAGGATTCATCTGCCGATGATAATGTAACTTTGCCATAAGAGGCCTTATAAAAATAATCGCTAATGTTATCGGTAATAAATGAAGCGAAACTCGACTCCAGATATGAGCCTGATTGATCGGTAAATTCAGCCAGGATAAATAGTATTTTTCCATTGAATGTTCCATACGCAGCAGCTGCGTTTACAGGATTTAATACAGCGACCCCGGCACTCTCCTGAGAGGATGACGAAAAATTATTCTCCGACATGTTTTTTTCGCGTACTGCTTTACCTTTTTTATTAGGCTGAATATGTTTCCTGATGCCTGCCGGTGGAATCTTGCCTGCCTTCGTATTGCTTAAAACCGGTTTATTATTTTTATATTTATCAATATATTTCCAGTATCCGTCACTATGTTTTCGTATCGAATAACCATTCTTTGTCTCCACCCAATTGTTCCACTCATCGCCTCTCAGTTTTGCCTTAAAGGCGGACATGTCCGGCTGTCTTAATTCAATTATATCGGGCGAAGCAGGCACTGCAAAAGATGTCCTTGTCATGGTAGTACCAAGGGCCATAATAAATAACAATAAAAATAATACTATCCTGCTTGTCAATGTGATTTTCCCCGCTCTATAAGAGCAATATTATATATCCAGTACATTCCGCCTCTTTCATCTCCCTTGTATCGTGCCCTTGCCTTTATTTTCTTGCCAAACAAGTCAGAGGAAAGTTCATGCCTTGAATAAAAACAGACTTCCTGTCCAACCATCTTATGGAGAAAATCCGGACCTTCGCCAATAGCATGGGAAGACTCAATCTTTACGGTAAGTTTATATAATCTTTGTTCAGGCTTGATGCCTGCCAGACGTGATGAGACAATCGCAAACTCAATTACATTCCCTTCAAAAAAAGAGGTATTAGAAACGGCCGCTACAGAATTTGCCTTTCCCTGCAATGCAAAGAAAATCAAAAGAGATAGCGTTAGCAGTATAAACTTTTTTTTCTTCATATTTACCAAAGAAAGATATATATAGCAAATAATATCATATCCTCTCTTCAAGAAAAAGAGGCTGTCAGTAAATCTGTAAATTTGTTATTTTATTTTTGAGTTGCAGTTCTTCTATTATAACACTTTTTACACTTATTATCGTAAAACTTTACAAAAAAAGGAGCATTGCCAGGCAATGCTCCTTTTGAGTATTAAATGTTGAATCCTTAAAGTGATTTAACTAACCCCTTCGTACTTCTTCATTCTCCAGTATTCTGCATTAAGTGTCTCAACTATATAATCTATCCTTCCAGTCCTTAGAAACTGCCCTATCGCTGTGAGAAAGATGGTCGGATGCCTGAATAGGATAGTAGAGAGAATCGAATAAAAACTTATATTTCCGGTCCCGCGGAGATAGTTTTTTCTGAAGAATGCGTTCTGCATTTTCTTGCGCATGTCCCTCAGTTCTTCTTTCCCGAATGTTACGGCCATTAACGGAAGTTCTGGCTGTCTGTGCGCCCATATCTCTGAAAACGGAAGGTTTTTATCAAGCCATCCTTTTTCAATTGCCATTTCATATATCTTTGTCCCAGGATACGGGGTAAGGAAATAAAAGGCTGTATAATCCGCATCAATATCCTTTGCCACCTGGAAACTCTGATCAATGTCGTCCTTCGTCTCTTCAGGGTTCCCGATAATAAATGTTGCGAGTGTCCTGATATCCAGTTCCTTGCAAAGCTTAAAGGACTGCTTGATTTGTGAAGTCCTATCTCCTGCACCGCCTTTTCCAAGGACCTTGAGGATCTTTTCAGAACCGCTCTCAACACCGAAATCAAGCTGTACGAGACCGGAATCCTTCATGGTCTTCATTAAATCAAGGTCGGTCTGGTCGACCCTTGACTGACCTGCCCACTTGACTCCGAGGTTTCTGCTTTTCAGCTCTTCACAAAAACCCCTGACCCACTTTGGGCTTAATGTGAAGGTATCGTCACAGAAGTATATGCCTGTGATACCGAAATTCTTATGGAGATGTTCTATTTCATCCACAACATTCACAAATGAACGTCTCCTTGTCTTTCTGCCGAAAACGTTGTGGCTGCCGCAGTAGATACACTGGAACGGACACCCTCTGCTTGTTACTATGGTTGTCTGGTTCTTGTCGGCATGCCCCCTTATAATTCCAGGCGGCAAAAGGTAAGGTTTCATATCAATCAGGTGGCGTGCAGGAAAGGGGATGCTGTCCAGATCCTTTATCATTTCCCGCTTTTCGGTCGTAACAAGCTCACCGTTTTCGCGGTACATTAGTCCAGGTACTCCGGTATATCCCTCTTTCTTATCAAGTTTGTCACATACTTCAACAATCGTATCTTCACCTTCTCCTATTACTATGAAATCACAATTAAACTCATCCAGTGTCTCTTTAGGTTTTACTGTAGGATGGACACCGCCGGCACAGTATAATTTATCGGGCATTACTTCCTTCAGTGACTTGAAAAAATTAAAGGCCCTCTGGTAACCCACTGTCAGAAAGCCAACACCTATCAGGTCAGGATTAAAATCTTTTATTTCCTGAAGGATTGTGCTCTGATACTCCGGGTCAGCATCATAGATCTGAACAGCATGCCCCGCCTTTTCCAGGACCGCGGCTATATAAAGAAGCCCTAATGGAGGTACAACGTTGTTACCGTCCAAAACCTGCGCATTAACTAGAGTGACTCTCATAATCTTTACTCCTCTTTTTTATATTTAATTTTAATCTATATTCTATCCACAGGAACTGCACCCGCAGCTTACACTTGCAGGCTTGGTACTTTTTAGCGTTATTGAATAAAAATTAATAAACTCCACTTTTTTATAAAGATAATTTTGCGTCAATGTTACATCTGGAAAACCGGCCTGTTCAGCTGATTCCTTAAACCTCTCGTCAGTGAGGGCTCCAGACAGACACGCATTCCATAATTCCTTGTCCCTTTTCAGATATCCGGGAACAGGCTTGTCAGAAACAATATCAGAAATAATAAACCTGCCTCCTGGCTTTAATATTCGAAATATTTCGTTAAAAACTTTAGTTTTATCTTCAGTTAAGTTAATTACGCAATTTGATATGACAAGGTCCACAGAGTTGTCTTCAACAGGCAGCTCCATGATGTTGCCCGCTTTAAACTCAACATTATAATAACCGAGGGCATCTCCGACCTTAACCGCGCTGGCTGCCGCTTTCTCAATCATCTCGTCAGTAAGGTCTATCCCTATGACTTTCCCTTTTTTACCGAGTTTTTTAGCGGCAATAAAACAGTCAATCCCTCCGCCGGCACCCAAATCCACAATCGTCTCACCCTTTTTAATATCTGCAAGCGCAGCAGGATTACCACATCCGTATGAAACATCGAGCACTTCATTAGGAATATGAGCGAGGTCTTTCGGGCTGTAGCCAGTAGGGCAGTAATAGTCCGCAACAGGTGCAAACGCTGCCTTTGAAAACTTCTTCTTTACCGTCTTTGTAACATGGCCTTTTATTTCAGGCTTGCATATTTCTTCGTCATCTTCAACATCAACCGAGAGAACACACGAGCAATGGTAACACCCTACTTCATGTTCTTTACTAATCGACTTGATACCAGCCCCCAAATGCCCAGGGAGTTTGGAATCCATGGCATTAAATACCAGTGGTGGTGAATAGTCTTTAGTGTTTTGGGGAACAACTGCCTCAGATGCCAGTTCCCAGATAATGTCCTCAAATAAAGACTTATATGTCTCACAATACGGATCGCAGGCCTTAATTGAACCTTTTCCAGTATCAACCTCGCTCGCATAATAGCTGTGTGAAGTACAGCCACCACCGCAAAAAAACTGCAGGTAGCACTCTCTGCACTCTGCTTTGTCCTGGACACTGTTGTCCCTGCCCTTTTCCATAACCTTTGAATCGAGCCATATTTCTTTCAGCGGCTTCTTCCTGACCGAGCCGGCGTTAAAATGTTTATCTCCATTGAGAGAAGCACATGGGTATACATTGCCGTCAGAATTCACACATACCTTTTCGAAACAATTATTGCAGAGATCGTTTTTCCTTCCCCTTTTAGTCCTGATCCTGACTTTCAGGGATTCAACATTATCAAAAATCATTTCCTGTTCTTTATATTCCTTTTTGACCGCCTTCATTGCCTTTGCAATATTTCCGGCAGGCACATAAAGATCATTCAAATTACTCGCGCCCCGCCCCTTTGTGTGCATCCAGAGCACATTATGCTCCTGGATTCCGAGTTTAGAGAGAAAGCGGGAGGTTTTCGTAATATCTTTTTCATTTAATTTACTTATCGCTGTTGAGATGATAGGAATGATCCCAATACTCATAAGTTTTTTAATTCCGTCCACAGCCGCGTCAAAACTGCCTTCACCCCTCAGTTTGTCATGGATCTCAGCATTAGGCCCTTCCAGGCTGACCTGAAGAAGGAGTTTGGGGCCTACCAGTTTTTTCAGCGTCGCTATCTTTTCATCATCAAAGAGGGTAGCGTTTGTAAGCACGATAAGTTCACGTTTTTTTGTTTTTGTAACATACTTAATAAGGTCAAAGATGCCTTCTTTAATGAACGGTTCTCCGCCTGTGATATAAAAACGTTTCACACCCAGTTTTATTGAATCGTCTACCACCTTCTTGAACTCGTCTACGGTCAACTCCTGTTTCAGTTTTTTCCCTGCGCTTACAAGACAGTGTTTGCACCTGAGATTACAGGCCATTGTAAAGTACATCCAGAGTTCATCCAGTTTTTTTGGGGCTATGGCTTTGCTTCTGCCCGGATACTCAGTTCTTTCAAATTTTGCTGTAGAGAGAAAGTCGAGTAAACCTGCGGCAGTAAGAAATTCTGAAACTTCTTTTTTTGTTTTCTCCTTATCAGTAAGTTTATACTTACTGATAACAGCATCCTGAATCTCAGACAGCGTGTGTTTGCCGTTACAGAGTTTTAAAATCTCAGCTCCGGCATTATTTACACTAAGCCAGTTAGGAGATTTGGGATCTATGAATAAATGCACACCTTTTTTCTGCTTCTTAACATAATCAGGGGAATATAAAATATCTTCAGGATTAAAAGCCTTGAGATTCGGATCTATTATTTTCCATTCTTTTAGATTATATTGTTTTAGTCTCTCTTCTCTTCCTGTATCACAACAACCTTTTGCCATTTAATGCTCCATTAGTATTTTATTACATTTAAAAATGATTATTTATTTCGTATAGTAACTCGTTGATTAAAACATCCTGGGCAGAATAACTTAATGCCTTTGATGTCTATAAGGCACTTTAGCTACCGTTTTCGGAATACTCTCTGAACATAATATACATATTCATATTAAATGCTTTTATATTATAACTTTTCATCTAAAATTTTACCAATTGTGAAATAAGACTAAAAGTCAGCCCAAAATATAAGCACAATTATTGTATTAATAAATTGACGAAGTACAAATGAATTAATATAATTAGTAACTAAATACCATGAAATCCATTACTGAATCAAATAAAAAGACCGGCCTGATAATACGAAAGAACAGGGAATTAACCGCAATCCTTGAAGTCAGCAGGGTATTGACTACCTCATTCGCCCTTGAAAAGAACCTTTTATCTGTAATGTCAACCCTTGGCACCCTCCTTGAGATGCAGCGAGGATGTGTGTTCCTGCTTGATCAGATATCAGGTGAGTTACGCATTGTAGCAGCACACGGGCTGGCAAAATACAATATTGAAAAAGGCAAATACAGGATTGGGGAAGGTATTGTCGGCAGGGTGCTTGAAAAAAAGATCCCGATGGTAATCCCCAATATAGGAGAAGAGCCCCTGTTCCTCAATAAGACAGGTTCAAGACCTGAAAAAGAGGGAATTTCTTTCCTTTGCGTCCCGATTATGCTTAAAAGGGAAAGCCTGGGAGTATTGAGTGTAGACAGAATTTACTCTACAAAACAGGGCAATGTGGACGATGATCTCAGGGTCTTAAAGATAGTTGCTTCACTTATCGCCCAGTTCATCAAACTCTGGGAGAGCTATGAAGAGGTTGAAAAGGAAAAGGAAGACTTAAAAAGAGAGTTAAAGGAAAAATACAGCATTGAAAATGTTATCGGCCAGTCTGACAGGATGCAGGAGGTATTTGAGGCAGTACATCGTGTCGCTCCCTCAAAGGCTACTGTTCTTTTACTGGGTGAAAGCGGCACAGGCAAAGAGTTGATCGCAAAGGCAGTACATTATATGAGTCCGCGGTCCAAAAAACCGTTCATTAAGTTCAATTGCGCTTCGATTCCTGAGGGGCTTCTGGAATCGGAACTGTTCGGTCACGAAAAGGGGGCCTTCACAGGAGCAATTGCATCAAGGAGCGGTAAATTTGAGCTTGCGAACAAGGGGACTATCTTCCTTGATGAGATCGGCGACCTGCCTATAACGCTTCAACCGAAGATATTAAGGGTCCTTCAGGAAAGAGAATTCGAAAGGGTCGGCAGTGAAAAAACGATTAAGGTAGATGTAAGAATTATCGCTGCAACAAGCAGAAATCTGGAAGGTCTGGTATCTCACGGGGATTTCAGGGAAGACCTCTATTACAGACTTAATGTCATCCCGCTTTTACTACCCCCCCTATTGGATAGAGGGGAAGACATTCCTGTTTTAATCGATTATTTCCTCGAAAAATTTAAAAGGGAAAACAAACGTTCAATAACGCTTGACAAAGGGGCGTTACAGGTTTTGCTGAATTATAATTGGCCCGGCAATGTAAGAGAGCTCGAAAATACGATTGAAAGGCTTGTTATTATGTCCGCAACAAATAAAATAGCAGCAGCCGATCTCCCGGATTCACTAAGCATCAGGCGAGTAAAGAGTTATGGAAAATCCTCCTCATTGACCGCCAGTGTAGAGGAAATTGAAAAAGCCAATATTATTGAAGCCCTTGATAAATCAGGCTGGGTACAGGCCAGGGCAGCAAGGCTTCTAGGGATTACATCCCGGCAGATCGGATACAAAATCAGCAAGTACATGATAAAAGAAAAAAGCACATTTTAACCTCTGTATTTACCCCACCCAAACTGCAACTATTTGTTTTTTAAAGTAAAGAAATGAAAATCAATTCTGGCATTAAAGTAACCCGTATCTTTTCCCGATAAAAAGGCAGAAAGTCAGATTGATTTTCTACCTCTCTGTAAAGGAGATATGTTTACAATGTTTACGTTAAGGGCGATTATCTCAGAGATTAAAACATTTTCAGAAAAACTAACAAATAAAAGGGACTCAGATGATCAAATGCTAGATAGAGACCTGCAGGGTATAGGATATGCCTCCGGACTGTTGGATGTTTCAGAATTTCGCTTCTTCCAGATTGCTTACACTCAATGGTATGGTCAGGATATACTCGAGAGTCAACTAGAATATGTATTTGCCGATTATATGTTCGAAAGTTCCATACCCCACTGGGTCCGTCATTTCACACGCAAAATAATAGACAGCTTCAATAAAGAAGCACTTGATCCTATAAATTTCAATATAGCCCGTCCCCAAACAACAAAGAAACTGAGGTCGGCCGGAATCAGATACACAATACTCTTGCTTATTTTATTAGTTGGTTTCTGCTATCTACTCGTCAACCAACCAATATCGTATTAGCAGGCAGGCTGTAGTTTATTCTTCAGCCCTTTGTTTCCGTCTTATTTTGGACTTTTTGGGCGCCTTGTATACGAACCAGTCTTCCTTGGTAATTTCATGATAGTGGTCGGCTTCGTCAATTAGGATCCTGGCAGTTGTCTTTCTTACAGCAGCGATTTCTACCCGTACGCCCTCCCCTTTCAAATGCGTAACCAGGTCTACATAATCCGAATCACCAGACATAATAATAATAGTATCGACCTTCGAAGCAAGTTGTGTTGCTTTAATCGAAAGTGGAATGTCTGCTGATTTGTGGCAAGGAATTACCGAACCGTAATAGTGTTCGTGCAGCCGGTCGGCCAATTTGGAAGAGATAGCTATCCCTTCCCTGAAATAAAGCAGCCTGTTCAGTCCTCTACCATTCAATAACTTCGGAATCATTTTATCAAAATTGATCATCGCGTTCTTTGATTTAGAGAGGTCGTGGATACTCCGTTCAATGTTGTTACCATCACATAAGATGGCTACTGATTGATTTATTAATATATTTTCCATGCATTGATTATAACGATGTGTACACTGATGTGCAACCTTATTGTTGAGAATATTGAATGTAGAAGTTTTTTAAAAACGCGGTCTATTTAAAAATTCTCTGCGCGTTTTTGTAGGCAATGAGTTCGGCAGCTTCAGGATTGAGAACACCAAGCAATCTTTTTATCCTCTTAATCTCTTTTATATATTTTTTAGTAGTATGCTGTTTCCCGGCACGCCCGAACTTGTAATCAGACCCTACAATGAACCTCTCCGGCATCTCCTCAAAGAGACTGGCCCAGTCTTCATATAGTGACCGCTCACTGTTGGTTATCGGCTCCAGGTTTCTCCATTTGCTGTGATTACGTATTGGTTTGAAATTTACCATTATCCCCGGGTATGTTTTCAGGATTGCACGGAGGTTTTTGGGATTTGTCATGGCAGTATGTGAAAGTATCAATTTGAGGTCCGGATAATTGTCGAATAATAGCTTCAGACCGCCGAAGACCTGTGCCTCGTACGATTGACCATTGGGGTCAACAGGTTCGGCATGAAGGTCAAGCCATACGCCTTTCTCAGCAACCATTCCTATGATCTTATAAAAAGGCCCTAATGTAGGGGAATATTCAATGATGTTCTGATGACCGGTCTTGTTGAAATGGTATAGTCCGATCTCCCCGATCCCGGAACATTCAGGGTCATCAAGGTCCTCTGCCAATTGTTTGTAGATACTATCAAGCTCTGACTGGTTATATCCTTTGTGATAGGCCTTATGCAGGCTGTTTGAGATATAGTCACTCCCGCAGAAGAGGGTTATCATGCTGCCGCCATACCACTTAAGTACCTTTCTCCGCTCAGGGCCGTTTCTCATACCATATTTTATTTCCAAAATGCCTTCATTAGGAACAGGCATGAAAATGGCAGAGATGACACCTGCGTCTTTAATTGTATCAGCAACTTCCTGAATGAGTTCTTCATTGACACCAGCATTGGAAGGATCAAGATGGACGTGAGCATCAAATAGAGGCCCTTTGTACCTTTTCCCTGTTTCCCTTACAGGCCGGTTGGGGTCAGAGCGGGTTTGTTCTATTTCAAAGCCTGGATTCGGGAGGTCTAGTAACTTTGCTTTTGGTTTGGTTTGAGTGCAAGAGATTATCAGGATTGAGAGGATTATGAGGATAAATTTAAATGAGCGGGGTTTTGTTATTGACTGTTCCATAGCTTTAAAAAAGTATATATGTTTCTTTGTGTAGTGAGCAAGAGAAAAGTGAGGAGCTTTCATTTTTATTCTTTATAGCTTTAAAATCTCCGATTTACATATAACAACCAACAATGTCCCAACAAGACAAAAACAGGCACTCACAAAAAGCGCTGTCTGCGTCCCGGCATAATGCGCGAGGCTCCCTACAGTGAAGTTGCCGAGCGGCGCCATTCCGAGGAACATTGTTGTGAATGCGCTCATGACCCGCCCCCTTAATTCATCCGGCACCGACAACTGCAGCATCGTATTTGCTGTAGCAATCTGACTGATCGCTCCGAGTCCCATAAGGAAGATCATAAGATACGAAAGCCAGACTGTTTTTGATATTGAAAATATGAGCAGGGCAATTGAAAAGCCGGTCCCGGAGATCGCCATAATAACACCCTTTCTTGAAGTGTCACCCCGAAACGCAAGACTGACAGCTCCTGTCAATGCCCCTGCCCCCGCACACCCCATCAAGATCCCCAGACCTCTCTCACCTGTCTGTAGAATATCCCGTGCGTAAACAGGAAGAAAAGAGATATACGGAAAGCCGAAGAAACTTATGATGCCGACAGATATCAGGAGTATATATGCATGAGTATGATGGAACAAATATGAAATCCCATCCTTGAATTCCCTGAAAACGCCCTTCCCGGCCGAGGGTTTCCGCTCTATAACAATCTCCATCTTTAACAACGCCGAGATGATCGCAAGGTAGCTTATCGCGTTTATGAAAAAACATGGCGCCAGCCCGAACGGCCCCATAATAAATCCTGCTATCGCCGGCCCAATCATCCTTGATAAATGGAAGCCGGATGAATTAAGTGCGATCGCGTTAAAGAGGTCCTCTTTCCCGACCATCTCGATCAGGAAGGCCTGTCTCGTCGGGATCTCAATCGCAAACACAGTCCCAATCATAAAAGCGAGGACCAGGACATGCCAGACAGTCACTATATCCGTTGCTACCAGAGTGGCAAGTATCAGAGTGAGGAGCATTAGAATGATATGTGCTATCAGCATGATATATTTCTTTGGGTACCTGTCAGCAATTACACCTCCGGCGAGTGTGAAAAGGAGTACAGGGCCTGTTGAGGCTGTTCCGGCAAGGCCGAGGAAAAAAGGGGAATCTGTCAATTTAAAGACCAGCCAGCCCTGCGCTGCCATGTGCATCCATGTGCCTGTCAAAGATATGAGCTGCCCAAACCAGAAAAGCCTGAAATTGCTATATGTTAAAGCTGAAAAAGGGCTGTATGATTTCATAGTTAGTAATTATACACTTATGGTATAATTCTATCCGTGATAACATTTAGGAAAATAAGATTTTTTCTGGTGATTATTATGGTCTTCACTTCTTTTTCCTGCATGCAATCAGAGCAGGAGCGAGATGAGAACCCGGGTAAAGACGTTCCGCAAAAACTCAGAGTGCTCACAACTATCGTTCCCCTCTATTCTTTCGCAAAAAATATTGCAGGAGACGCTGCGATTATTGAAAATCTTCTCCCCTCAGGAGCAGACCCCCATGAATATGCGATAAGCCCCGAAGATGCGATGAAGGTGGCCGGAGCAGAAGTACTGATAAAAAATGGTATTAACATTGAAGACTGGTTGACCAAACTGATCGAAGCTGCCGGAAAGAGTAACGGCCATTCCCGTCAAAAACTTCATATAGTAGATACAAGTAAAGGAGTGAAAATAATTAATAATGATCCTCACATATGGCTTTCTCCACGGAATGCAATTACACAGGTAAAAACAATCAGGGACGCCTTGATAAAGGCAGATACGCTGAACAGTGATATTTACATGGAAAATGCCGGGAAATATATAAATCGTCTTGAAATTCTGGACAGCTTGATTAAGGCTGAAATAAAGAAATTAAACAAAAAAGAATTTATATCTTTTCATCCTGCCTTTTTGTACTTTGCAACTGACTATGGCCTTGATCAGGTAGCTGTAATTCAGGAAAAACCTGAAATGCAGCCTACGCCCCGACATATTGCTGACGTAATGAATATAATACAAACAAAAGGGATTAAGTCGATTTTCACAGGACCCGGAGCTTCGCATAAAATTGTAAGATCAATTGCTAATGACATGGGATTGAAAATCTATGAGCTTGATACAATGGAGACCGGGACCCTTTCCGAACATTGGTATGAAGAGAAGATAAAGGCAAATCTCACGGCTTTTAAAGATGCTCTGAATTGAGAACAATATGAATGCATTAAACGTTGAAAATCTCTGTGTAAAGGCAAACGGAAGGCACCTGCTCGAAAACATAACCTTTTCGGTAGAAGAGGGACAAATAGTCGCGCTTATCGGCCCGAACGGAGCGGGAAAAACAACCTTGATCAAGGCAATTCTCGGACTTCTCCCCTATGAAACCGGTTCAGTTACCTTATTCGGCCACTCCTTCAAATATAACAATCAGAAGACAAAAGTCGGGTATATCCCGCAGAAACTTGAGTTTGACAGGACCTTTCCGCTGACCGTTTCCGAACTCCTCAGTTTTTCACTGCCCCCTATTTATTCCTTTAGATTATATAAAAGAAAGAGAGAACGGGAACTGATTGACGAACTTCTCGGAATTGTAGGCGCCGGCAACCTGGCAAAAAGAAATATAGGCAGCCTCTCAGGCGGTGAACTCCAGCGGGTAATGATAGCAAAGGCTATAATGAATGAGCCCAGGATCCTCTTCCTTGACGAACCCGCATCAGGTGTAGACATCGAGGGTCAGGAAAGATTTCACGACCTGGTAAGGCGGCTTAATAAAGAAAAAGGCTTGACCGTAATAATGATTTCTCATGATTTGAACGTTGTCTATCGTTTCGCGGACAATGTTCTTTGCCTGAACCGCCGACTGGTCTGCAGCGGCAAACCTGAAGATACATTGACAGACGAAGTAATGAAAAGTGTCTATGGTGAAATGATGGGGGCATATATACATAGTTGCCATGAACACGATTAGTGATTTATTAACATATCCTTTTATACAGAGGGCACTGGCTGCATCAATTATGGTCGGCATTCTCTGTCCCTTTGTAGGAAACTTCGTTGTATTAAGGAGGATGTCGTTCTTCGCGGACGCTATATCACATTCAGCATTTGCAGGAATCGCTGTCGGCGCTCTTCTCGGCATTGATCTTTCTATTTCATCGATAGCAGTAGCTGTCCTTATCGCCCTCTTCATAGCCTTCCTATCTGAAAAAACAACACTGTCGCACGATACGGTCATTGGTGTAGCGTTTTCAGCGGCAATCGCTTCAGGAATGCTCATTATAGGCATGCTTAAAGGGTATAGGGTGGACCTCTTCACGTATTTGTTCGGTGACATCCTCGCCATAACCTCGACAGACTTGTTATTGTTACTGGTTATCACTATCCTGACCATTGCGACTTTTCTTTTCTTCCTTAAGCCTTTTCTCCAGATCACGTTTAACAGTGATCTTGCGAGGATAGAAGGCATACATGTCAGGTTTTTTGAGTACCTGCTTTTCTTCCTGATAGCGGTTGTAATAACGGTAAGCCTAAAGATCGTCGGGATTATTCTTGTTACATCTCTCCTCATCGTACCTGCTGCTGCAGCAAAAAACATTGCATCAAGTATAGGACGACTCTTTGTCCTCTCATCCGTGTTCGGCCTTGTCTCCGGCATTTCCGGACTTATACTCTCAATTTATTTCAACACATCTTCCGGCCCGACAATTGTGCTCGTCAGCATAGGCATTTTCTTTTTAACACTGCTGAAATCCTTTAATAAAAAATAAAACAGCCACAGGCCCTAAACCTTTTTTTCAATATATCCGATATTAATATAACTATCCAAAACCCAAGAAAGGTCTGTTTACAATTATGAACAAATTACTCGATCAAAAAGAATATGGTGATGAAGCAAGAAAGCTTATCAGCACTGTCGGTATCCCTTCACAACCAAGAATAATCACGGAAGTCAACACCGAGATAAAAAAGCCGGAGGCCAATATTATGACAGTCTCTGAAATTATCTCAAAAGATGTTGCCATGTCGGCAAAACTCCTTAAAGTTATTAACTCTGCTTTCTTTGGTTTAAGAGAGAAAGTCGACTCAATTGACAGAGCACTTTCACTTATGGGACTAAAGAATTTCAATAGTATTATTTTATCTTCAGCTTTTCGTGACTCTTTGGGTAATCAGGGCCCGAGTGCTGAAAAATTCTGGAACCATTCAATGACTGCGGCTTCAGCAGCTTCGTATATAGCAAAAAAAGTCGGTTATCCCGATGAAGACCAGGCTTATACAGCCGGACTTTTTCACGATTGCGGTGTCTCGCTCCTCGAGAAAAAATTCCCTGATTACATCGAGGTTTCAGAGCATGCATTGAGCATTGTTAATTCTGAATCTCTGCAGGGTGTTAACAAATCAATAATAGGTGTCGAAGATGAAAGGTTTGCTACTCATCATTGTGCCATTGGTTATCTGGTGGCCAAATCATGGAAACTCTCTACTGCTGTTATCGAGGCCATCTGGTATCACCATTATATAAATGTTGACATCCATAAAGATCCGATTGCCAAAAGACTGTCATCTATCCTGATACTTGCCGACTATATAAGCAGTCATATCCTATATCTTACCGGCGGTGAGTGTTCTGTTGATTCTGAAGCTGAATGGGCGAAGATGCATACAAAAGTTATTACCGAGCTTGATTTGAACGCTCAGAATATAAAAGACATCAAGGATGATTTAACAGATAAACTGTACGGTTAATAACGAATTAACACATTACGTTTATTTGGCCCGGTCGTTCCGGCCGGGCCGTTTATTTATCAACTCTTCTTAACAGCTTTTTCCTCATGCATCTTTGAATCTGCATCCGAGAGCATTTCATTTATGGTCACAGGATGGTCGGGATTGCAGAATGAAGTTCCAAAGCTCAGTGACAGACTGAGAGACCCTGACTTGTCCGCATTATATTCATCGAGATTTTCTTTGAAACGGGTCATAATCATTTCTTCAGTATTTTTTGAAGAAACCAGGGTTGATACCACAAACTCATCTCCGCTTGTCCGGGCAAGGAGGTCGGCTTCGCGAAAGGTCTTTCTGAGAATGTTCGCAATATCTATCAAGATCTGATCACCATTATCCTCACCATGTTCTTCATTAATCCCTGTCATGCCATCAATGCCGGCGTATATAATTAATACTTCTTTCTTTTCCCGATGAGCTGCCTTTTTCTGCTGCTCGGTCATGCTCAGAAATGTGTGGAGGTTATAGAGACCTGTAAGTTCATCTTTCGCACTAATATACTGCATTAATTCGTCAGCCTGTTTACGCTCTGTAATATCAAACGCAGTCCCCTGTGTCCCGATAATTTCACCATCGTCGTTGTGCAGAGGGATCATGTTGATTACCAGATTTACCTCATCACCGTCCTTCGAGAAAAATGTTGTCTCATGCCCGATTATTGACTCACCGATCAGGCAATTTCTGAATTCATTCGTATAATATTTTGCGGTCTCCGGTACCTGGAAATCCGAGAATGGTTTCCCGAGCATATCTTCAGACTTATAGGCATAGCTCTTCTCCCAGGCTGGATTTAGAAAAGTAAACCGCCCTTCCGTGTCTGTACGCCATATCAGGGTGTTAGTCGAAACAACAATTTCTTTATAGATAGAATCGTTGTCCGGGGATACTTGATCTTTCTTCTTATTTTTGGTATTCGTTCCCATAGCATTTCTCCCAGTAAACAATCAGTCTGTAATTCATTAATAGTCTTAAAATGGTCGGGCCCGGACCGGGCCTCTATATGTATATCATACGGAATTTTGATATTACTTCTTTAATAAATAAAATTAAATCGCTTTATACCTCCATAATGCAATATTATCATTAATTGGTTATTTCGACAAGCGGGATAACTGTTCAATCTACCAGACTGATACGGAGTGAAATTGTTATTATTTAACAGCTAGTTGCCATAAGTAGGCAATAAAACCCGCAAGTATAAAATTACTGTCTATTATCGCCTCAAACAGCCTGCCTGACTGAAACTGGTTTACTTGAAGAATATAAAGAGAAGCTACCATTATGAATGGTGACAGTATGATATAAAATCCAAGTGTCAATACGAGTCCTGACAAAGCAGAAGTAAACATGAAGATCCCGGCAATGGCGGAAAGGGTCATCAGCATTACTTGCGACCTTTTTTTACCGAGTAGTATCGGGATCGTTTCCCTGCCTACTATCCTGTCTCCTTCAATACTCACAATATCAAAAATAATCGACCGTATAAATACAGTGAAAATAATGAAAAGAAACATTAATATGGCCTTGTATGAAAAAAGTGTCTCGTGACTTAATGAAGGGATCAGGACTATTACCCACGCCCAGGCCAGTGATACAAAGATATCTTTTGAACCAGGAACATCCCTCAGCCTCTTGTATTTAATAAATGACTGTATGCTTTGAGGAATTATTCTCATACTGTAAATGATGCCGAGCAGATATGAAAACGCAAGGAGAACAAAGGGTATAACTCCAAGCGTATATGACAGGTACAGAGAAACCAGTGCTGCTGTTGTTGCTAAAGTTATCAGTCTTTTTCCATAGTCTTCAAAAAACCTTGTCCTTGTAGGATCAAAGAATTCATCTTTTAATTTTTCATTATGTCTGTTAAAAACATGTACTGCAAAGACATATAGAAAGGTAATAGATAGGATTGCGGCAGTAGGTTTAATGCCTTGAAAGATAAGACTGGCATAGCACATGCTTACCGCTCCAAAACTTAAATAGAGCGTGCTCTCAACAAGAAATTCACCTATACTCTCGAGCAGCCTGAATAATCGGCTCTTTTTCTTTTTCAAGAGGTATTTTATTTTATCAATGACTTTGTTAATGACCCAGTTAGGAGTTGATGCCCCGGCCATTACCCCGATATTTTCATATTGTTCCAGCCCTAATTGGTCCAGCTCATTTTCTTCTTCAATATGGAATGAAGGAGTTCCGGTGGCAAGAGATATTTCATACAGTCTTTTCGTATTCGCGCTGTTTTTACCCCCTACAATTACCATCGCGTCAACTTCCTTTGCGAGTTCCGACACTTCTTTTTGTCTCATGTTCGTTGAGTCACATATCGTGTCAAATATCAATGTATCGGATATTCTCTCTTTTATCCTCGCGACAATTCCATCAAAGGTATTCCTGTCCTGTGTTGTTTGAGCAACAATGCAGACTTTGTCCATCTCCGGCAGACCATCAACGTCATTAACGTTTTCAACAACAAAACCGTTTCCTTCGGAAAATCCGAGCAGACCGTTAACTTCGGCATGTCCCTTGTCTCCAATGATAATCGCCTTCGAACCTTTTCTTACTTCCTTTCTAATAATAGCCTGGGCCCTTGCAACATGTGGACATGTCGCATCACAGAGAATATTACCCGTTTCTTTAATTAGCCTTCGTTCTTCAGGAGTTATCCCATGGGCCCGGATGATTACCGTAGCATCGGATACCGCATCTTTTCCGAGAACATCAACGCCCTTTTGCTTTAGCATCTCTATGGCCTGCGGGTTATGAACAAGGGGGCCATGGGTATATATCTTCCCTTCCTGTTTGTTTGCAGCGTCCAGGACAATGTTCATTGCACGCCGCACTCCCATGCAGAATCCGGCGGTTTTTGCGAGTTTGACCTTCAATACATTATCTCCTTATTCATATCGTAATAATGCTGTATCCATTATAACCGACATCAATCATGATTTTCCTGGGGGAATATGCTATTTAATTCTCTTGGATATATTTTTGAATTCCGGGGTGCCGGCTTTTTCGAGCAGTTGGAACAGAACGGTTTCCGTGCAGGTGATTACACCGCCAGCATCCCGTATCAGTTCCCTGGCCGTCTTGAAATCGTTTTTCTTCCGGGAACAAACCGCGTCACCAACCAGATGTACTGTATACCCTTCTTTGATAAGGCTCAGACATGTCTGGAGAACACAGATATGTGTTTCCATTCCTGTAACGATTATCTGCTTTTTATTCAAGGATGATATTTTCTCTAAAAATCCATCGCCCTTACAGCAGTCGAATGTGACTTTTTCGAGAGGTGTGTAATCAGGAATATTCTCTTTAATTTCATTTACCGTGGGGCCAAGCCCTCTGGGATACTGCTCGGTAACGACAACCGGAACATCAAGGAGTTTTGTGGCTTCCAAAAGGTGATTGCAATTTACATATACGTTCTCCCTTTGGTCCATTGCAGGGACAAGCTTTTCCTGTATATCTATAACAACAAGAACTGAATCTGTCTTATTTAAAATATATTTATCCATGATTTTTTATTTTATCCCCTACTGCAGGCTGATGCCTGCAATAGGGGATAAAAGCTATAGTAACATACTTTGCTTAAAGTCTTTCCTTGACCAGATCATCTACAACTGAAGGGTCAGCAAGGGTAGAAGTATCACCGAGTTCATCAACAGCACCCGAGGCGATCTTTCTGAGAATTCTTCTCATAATCTTTCCGCTTCTGGTCTTTGGAAGGCCCGGTGCCCACTGCATTTTATCAGGAGTCGCAATTGGCCCGATCTCCGTTCTGATATGTCCCACGAGTTTTTTCTTGAGATCATCAGTAGGTTCAATTCCCTGTTTCAGCGTAACATAGACATAGATGCCTTCTCCCTTTATGTCATGCGGGTATCCGACAACAGCGGCTTCAGCAACGGTTTCATGGCTGACAAGGGCTGATTCCACTTCAGCTGTACCAAGCCTGTGTCCGGATATATTGATAACATCATCAATCCTTCCCAAAAGCCAGTAGTCACCGTCTTCATCAATTCTCGCGCCGTCACCTGACATATATGTACCTGGGAACTGTGAAAAATATACTTCCTTAACACGTTTCTGTTCCGGATCGCCGTATGTGCCCCTTATCATCCCGGGCCACGGCTTATCAATCAGCAGGTACCCTCCTTCATTGACTCCGGCTGGAGAACCGTCCTGCTTTACGATCTTGGGGGAAACCCCGAAGAACGGTCTGTTTGCAGAACCGGGTTTTAAGGTCATTACGCCCGGCAATGGTGTAATCAGAATACCGCCGGTCTCTGTCTGCCACCAGGTATCAACAATAGGCAGTTTTTCTCTTCCAACATTCTTGTAGTACCACATCCATGCCTCAGGATTAATAGGCTCACCAACTGATCCCAGAAGCCTTAATGATGAAAGATCATATTTATTCGGCCACTCCTCACCTGACCTCATAAGTGCCCTAATAACTGTTGGGGCAGTATATATCTGGTTTACCTGATGTTTGTCACATATGTCCCATAACCTTCCGGGATTGGGATAGGTGGGGATTCCTTCAAACATAAGGCTTGTTGCACCATTGGAAAGCGGCCCGTAGACGATATAGCTGTGTCCCGTGACCCAGCCGATGTCCGCTCCGCAGAACCAGGTGTCCTCCTCGTGATAATCGAATATATATTTAAATGTAAGGTTTGTATAGACTGTATAACCGCCTGTTGTATGAAGCACTCCCTTAGGCTTGCCTGTTGACCCGGAAGTGTACAGTATAAAAAGAGGATCTTCAGAGTCCATCTCTTCGGGTTCACAAAAATTTGCGATGTCCTCTGCAGCCATCTCTTCATGCCACCAGAGATCTCTACCGCTCTTCATCTCAATATCGCCTGCTCTCTGGACAACTATCATCTTCTCGACCGAAGGACATTCCTCAACAGCATTATCAGCACTGCTCTTAAGTGGAACTAGTTTTCCACCCCTAACACCTTTGTCCGCGGTAATGACCATTTTCGCTTCGCAGTCATTGATCCTGTCCCTGAGGGCCTGGGCGCTGAAGCCGCCAAATACTATACTGTGAATAGCGCCAATCCTGGCACATGCAAGCATGGCAATCGCAAGCTCCGGGATCATCGGCATATATATGGCGACCCTGTCTCCCTTGCCAACACCGTTTTTTCTTAGAACATTTGCAAAACGGTTAACCTCAAGGTGGAGCTGACCATACGTATATGTTTTATAAGAGCCGTCATCTGCTTCCCAGATTATAGCAGCCTTGTTTCTCCTGCCAGCTTCAAGGTGGCGGTCAAGGCAGTTGACGGAGGTATTAAGCTTACCGCCTACAAACCATTTAATATCAGGTTTATCAAAATTATATTCAAGGACCTTGTCCCATTTTTTTGACCATGTAATATTGTTTTCAGCTATCTCAGCCCAGAACCCTTCAGGATCTTCTATGGACCTTTTGTACATTTTTTCATATTCTTCAATGCTATTAATATGGGCTTTCTTCTTCATTTCCTCTGATGGTGGAAATGTCCTCTTTTCCGACATTAATACTTTAATTGAGTCATTTTCTGACATGCCAGTCTCCTCCTTAAATGGTTTGGTTATCTAAAATTTGTATTATAATGCAAGACGCACGTAATTGGTATGTTTTTTTGCAAAATCAATGCCCGTAATGTTGTTTTTAAAAAGGTGAAAACAGCTTTAATATCAATAACTTACTAGATAGCCCTGTTCATAATAGCAATATATTTACGTTAAAATGTTACATATAGTAAATCACACTCAATAAATGTTACAAATAGTGACATTGTTTCTGTCTGATTTTTGTCCGAAAAAAGATGTTTGTCGCTTGTTATTTGTTTATACTATAAGAATAATCGGCAGAACCTCATCAAAACATTAGCGGAAAGGTAGTCATGAATAAAGACGAAGATAAAGATAACCTGCTTCATGCCGGAGGTGTTCTATATAAAATAGCTTCATTCCAGTACAACGAGAAGCTTGAAGCCCTCATGGACAAGGATGTTTTTGTTTGTGGACCGGATGACTCTGTAAAGGATATAGCACAAACAATGGCAAGGCGAAAGATATCATCAGCTATTGTAGCGGACAACAATTTGTCGCTTATCGGTATTGTTACTGAAAGGGACCTGGTCAATAAAATAGTTGCATGTGACGGCGGCGGGGCTTCCAAGAAAAAGGTGTCTGAAATAATGACGCCCAATCCTGTTTTTCTCACACCACAGGACTCGCTCTTTGATTCTCTTTATTCATTTACGCGATACAGTTTTAAACATTTACCTATTGTGGAAAATGGGACAGTCAAGGGAATCGTTACCATGCGTCAGATCATGAAGATACGTTACTCAGAACCATTTGTTATTATCGGTGAACTGGATCTGGCCCAATCCCCTTCTGACTATAAAAAATTGAAAGAGGACATGATAAACATGGTCCAGGAGAAGCTGTCGCTAAGAGCAGACCCTGTCGATGTCGTTGCGATGCTAAGCCTTGTTAATCATGAGATCCAGAAGCGCCTGCTCGAATGCGTGATTGAAGATTCAGGGAAGCCGCCTGTTGAATTCTGTTTCTTTGTCACAGGCAGTCACGGGAGAATGGAGAACCTTCTCTTTCCGGACCAGGACTTTTGTGTGATCCTGGATGAATACAAGGATGAGGACCACAAGAAGATCGATGAATATTTCTGTAATGTTTCGCAGAAGTTTTCGGATGCCATGAACGAAGCGGGATACCCCTATTGCACCGGTAACATTATGGGCCAGAACCCCGACTGGAGAAAGCGCATCACGGATTGGAAAACACATATATCGAAGATATTTAATGAGCCGGGGCCTTTTACTGTAAGACATGTTACGCTCCTGTTTGATTCAGCATTCCTGTATGGAAGCAGATCTCTTTTCAACATATATTCCGAATATTCATATCAGGTCCTGTCAAAGAACTTCAACGTTATCAGACAGATGCATGATGAGGAAGAAGGCCGCCATAAAGTCCCGCTCGGTTTTTTCAATACATTTATTACAGAGAAGGACAGGGAACATAAAAAAATTATTGATATGAAAAGAAGCGGCCTGCTTTTTTTTATTGAATCATCCCGTATTCTCGCCCTCAGAAAAGGGATCAGGGAGACATCTACAATAAACAGGCTCCTTGCACTCGTTGCACATGGAGTGATACACAAGGACGATTCCGAATATTTTGAAAACGCTTACAGGGTAATGCTTCATCATACATTAATGGCACAGGCCGACAATTATATACATAATGGTACAACCGACTATTATCTTGATCCCTATTCACTTTCGGACAGGAGCCAGGAAATCCTAAAACAGGCATTTAAGGCACTTTCAAAATTACAGGAGATAGTAGGGAGTGAATTCGGGGAGCTTATATTATAATAAGTTCCCCGGTTTGATAAACGACTTTAAGGTTAAAACTGCAATTCCGCATGGTGAACGTCGCCTAGAGATGCAGACCTGCAACCGGCGCTTTTCTCATACCCCTAACCCATCTTGCTCCATTACGCCACTACTGCGATATATGCCCTGGTAATCCTTCGCAAAATCCGTACCTTACGTGTCCTCCTTCTGGATTATATTCATCTATACACATACATTTCCCATACACCCAATCCTCATCAGAAGTATCAATCCAGCAACAACTTGGATCAATTTGATGGTTTACAAATCTACAATCTTCCTGCTGCGGCAAAGATGAACCACCATCGTCACGCGGTTCTTCTACAGTAATCAATTTTTCCGACTGGCAAAGAAACCCTCCGCCCCTTTTAAAAGAAACCGTTAAATTTACCTTATATGTACCCGATGTGGCTAAGCTTAGAAAAGCCTCATCCCCCGATCCAAAAATAACAGGCGTTCTAGAACTACCAGCAGAACCATATTCCCATTTATGTGAAAGACCTGTGCCATTGAAGTTAAGAGACGATGCGGCAAGCAATACATCCAGTGGTGCCACTCCACTTGTTGGAGAGGCGGTAAAACCACATTGATCGGACATTTTAACTGTTTGTCCTTCACTATCACGTATACTCAAAAAACTTTGTTGTACTGCTATATCTTGCCATGTTCCAATTCCAGCAAGATTATCGGGTATTTCGATCACCCTATTATTCTTTCCAATCGAAGTGAAATAACTGTTAGCAACTTGATAAGCACATTTCAAAAAGTTACTCACACACGAAATTGCTCTTGAAGAAACGTAGGTTTTTGGATAATATTTATCCTCCCCCAATTTCATCGACATGAAACGTCCAGTTACATAAGCAGGTATAGTTTTCAGATCATCCTGGGCTCCATTAATCCATGAATCCAGGGCCTCTTTAATTCCTCTATTCAGGTCTTGGGATTTCGGCGCCAAGGCAGAACTGACTTTTAATTCTGTCTGTATTTTTGATTCACTAAGTGCTCTTGCTCCAGTGCTACTCCACTTAACACTACCATCATTATATATAAGAATATCTCCCAGGTGTCCATTATTATCAAACGTTGAAATTCCCGCAATTCTTTTCTGGCCATTCTGCTCTTCTCTTTGATAAAAGACAAAAACACCGTCATCACTAGAAAGTAATCCGGCTATCTGGCTATCCTCATGTTCTACTAACAAAAGATCAATTTGGCGAATATAGGTTATATCATTAAATACACATGGACTGCTATTACAGGTGAAGTTACTTGAAATTACAATAACATCTCCAAGAGTAATAACAATAGAATGCTCTTCTCCCCGCACTACCTCTGCAGAGAAATTGCCTTTATTGTCTGATGTAGTAATGACAGGATCACTATTTATAGTAATGGTTGCCCCTGAAACCGGATTCCCGGCTTCATCAACTACAGTGCCTGTTACGGTTATTTTATCTGCAGGTGTTGTTGTGGTTGATGATGATCCTGGAGGAGTATATCCACCATCACCACCGCCACTTCCGCAGGCATATGCCATCAGCGATAAACCAACAATTATCAATAACAATTTCAAATATTTCATAACAACCTCCTTGAGGGATTTATTAATCACTATGTCTTCTCATTTAGCATTAAAAGAAATACCACTTAGGTCAATGGTATGGCTTATAACACTTTTTTCAGGACAGAATTCAATCTTGCGGATACGGTATAATCATTAGGGTAATACCTGAGATATACTATATAGATATATTAACATGCAGCAAACTTCATTGTAAAGAAAATCTTTTTAAATTGAATATTTGCGCAAATAGGCAGATAAGAATTATTGAATCCTTGCAAAGAACTTCACTAGTCCAATCTCTTACTTCTTATACATCCTCTGCTGACTATCAATCTCGGGGACTCTCAAGAGACGTTCACTTTCAGGCTTTGCAAGTTCTGCCTCCAGGTAGTCAGCCCGGTCAATGATTGTTGCAGGCTTTTCATCGGCAAGATGAAGAAACCGCCATACCATTCCCGGCCCATCATCCAGTTCAGGCTTTAATTCAACTGCCTTCCTGTAATCACTAATTGCCTCTTTGAACATTCCGATCCTGTCATTCAATATCCCCCTGTTCGCGTATGCTTCGGCAAAGTTCTCGTCGAATTCAATTGCCTTGTTAAACCCATCCATCGCTGCATCAAGCTCTCCCATCTGCATAAGGGTAATCGCCCTTCCCAGAAAAGCTGCATTATACTCAGGGTTTAATACAATGGATTCATCAAAAATTGTCAGGGCTTTATCCAGCTCACCCTCAATCAGGTGCTTGTTAGCGAGGCGGTACTTGTTTTCTCCAGGAACGCTCTCCTTGGATGTTATCTGTATGAAGGCATATCCGATAAAGACGAGTATAGAAAGGCCTATAAATGCATGTAATAAATTACGATTCATATCTAAAGAAAATACCTGCTCATTAAGATTCGATTAAACATAAGAGAAAATGATATGACTATGATAGCTGTCATAGGGATTGTCTTCTTTTCTACTTCACTGACCTCTTCCTCGGTCAATTTCTTTTTGCCTTTTCTTTCAGCTTTCCTGACCCTCTGAACTACTATAAACTTCTTTGTCGGCCGGAACAACAGTATAGCAAGAAATATAGATGAAACCCAATACCAAACAAAAATACCTGTCGGCAATTTCCCTCCTGTTAAAATTAGGGGGGAGATTAAAATCTCCCCCCTATGAAGATACTACAATTAACTAAAAAAAACTACTCTTACTATGATTTGTCCGCACGGGCAGCAGCCGTATCTCCGATATCCTCGACTAGACTTTTGATCTCTGTCTCAGGAATCGTAGACATGTTCATCTTGTATGCAAGGAACCACATCATTCCTACACCAAGTGCCCACCAGATAATTTGCCATGCCCAGATTGAAGGCATACCGAATACCCATGTTGAAGAGTCTAAAGGACTACCGAAAATTGTGTTTCCGATAACAATACCAGGACCCTGAGCAAAGATGAACCATACTATGACGATAATCCATGCCAGAGGAACAAGGCTCTTCTTTTCTGCAGGAAGGCCAGCATGCTCTTTCAGGTAATCATGAAACTTCATCCTGTGAGCTGTTGATTCACTGTCCTGTGTAAGTGCTGAGATGATGATCGCAGAACCCATGTTGAAAAGAAAACCCCAACCGGCTGAGTGGAGCGTAAGAGGCCAGCGGCCCCATGCAGTAATACCAAACCACTTTGTTCCGATTGTCTCTGTACATGTAACTGCGATAAGACCTAAGATCATACCAACAGTAATACCGCGTCTTGTGAGCCACGGCCAGTAGCAGATCGCGATGAGCGCGGGCCACATCTGGAAACCGTATGCAACAGCAAGACCGCCGAGAAGAACGAGAGCGTCTTTTGATGTTGTAGCAACAACAAGCGCTGCAAGAACGATAATACCAACACCGATTCTTCCAAAGAGTTTCTGTGTTGCGTGTGATGCATTCTTGTTAAGGAAATGTTTGTAAAGATCTCTTGTAAGCATACCGCCGGCAGTTGACATGTAAGCCGCACCGGTTGACTGCATAGCTGCAAGAGCACAAACAGAGAGAAGACCAACGAGCCATGGGGCTGTGTCAGACATCAGGTTAATCAGGACAGGAACGATCATACCCTGTTTACCCGGCATCTGCATAAGGTCTTTACCCATATTCAGAACGTCTGTTGCAAAACCTGCCTCAAGCATCTTGGTGTCAGCACCGATTACGTGTCCGCCCAATCCCTGAATAGCTGTGAAGATGATCAGGATTCCACCGATACCTGCTGAAGAAGCCCATACCTGCTGAGGGGCGAAAGGTTTCGGATTTTTATTGGCAAAAGACCACATTGAGAACGCGGGAGCTGACTGGATTCCCATGAGTGCGAAGGCATATGTCAGGACCATAAAACCGGTCCATGCGCCACCGACAGCCTTGGTCCCTGATGCCACAAATTGTATGACCCCAGGAACAGCGATATAGTGACTATAGCCTTCAGGTGTCAACTTCGTATCCAGTGATGCAAGGTGTGCGATTCCATCATTAAGATTGGCCCATCCACCGGCTGCATTAAGCGCGATAAAGCCGATAGCGACAATACCACCTGCCAGCAGGAGACACTGGACCGTATCAACATAAGCAACAGCCCTCAATCCTCCTGATGCAACGTAGATAAAAACGACTGCTGATAACATCCACATACCTACTTCAACACCGAGCATGCCGTCGGTCAGAACGTTGAAGAGAAATCCTGAAGCCCTCAACTGGACTCCGAGGTAAGGGACAGAAAAAACCAGTGCGATGACAACAACAAGAACCCTGATGGCATCGGACTTGAAGTAGTCAGAGAGCATTTCACCCGGAGTAACATATCCGAAGCGTTTCCCGAGGATCCACTGCCTCTTCAGAAACATTACCCCCGTAAAAGGAATTGTGATGGCGTAAAACGATGCATACGCATACTGAAAACCATCACGATACAAAAGGCCCGGATGCCCCATAAATGTCCACCCCGAAAAAGATGTTGCAGTTGCCGCAAGCACAAATACCCAAATGGGTATCGACCTGCCGGCGATGAAATAGTCTGATGCAGTCTTTGACATTCTTGCGCCCTTGATACCCATTGAAATACAGTAGGCCCAGTAGGCTGCTACAAAAGCAAATAACCAATAAATTTTAGCTGGCACTTGTCATTACCTCCCTTTTTTTAAATTTAGAGATCCATAAAATGGACCTTGATGAATTCGATTTTCGAAAATACAACTGTTTCTTTACCACCTCCCTAATAAATGATTTTCTACGTCTATGCATGACCGATACTCAAGAGATAAATTCCTGGGAATACTTCTGATAACAACATTTTCAAGAAACTGAAATAGCGTTCTATTTTCAAAATAGTATTCTCTCTTCTGTAAGCAATTAATATTGTAAGGAAGTAAATATACATTATATAGAAGCAAATGGAATGCCAGTTTTGCCTATATAAAAAAGCTTAAAAAACAACTAGTTGGATTTTAGCAATAAATGAATGCCATAGGAGGTGTAACAATATGTAACAGAGACATCTACTTCGTTACATTTGGTAATGCAGCATTGCTACGGTTTTTCTATACCCCACTTTTTTCTTTTCTCCCAGAGTGATTTTCGTGTAATACCAAGCATTGCTGCAAGCTGCTGTTCGTTATTTTCCGGCTGGTACTGAAGGATAAAGGCCTTAGTATAGTCTTCTATTGAAAGACGGTCATTGAGGGTGGATTTTTGAAATGATACATCATTTCTCACTGATTCGGGCAGATTTTCTATCTCTATTTTGTCATCATCCGCAATTAAAATCGCCCTTTCTATCACATTCTGAAGCTCCCTGATATTTCCCGGCCATCTGTAATTAATCATCCTGGACATGGCCTTGTCAGTTACTCCATTAACCTGCTTTTGAAATTCGCGAGAATACTTATTCAGAAATGCCTTTACAAGGAGAGGAATGTCCTCTTTTCTCTCTCTTAATGGAGGTATTGTCAGAGATATTGTATTTATCCTGTAATAGAGATCTTCTCGGAACTTTCCTTCTTCAACTGCTTTTTCAAGGTCCCTGTTGGTTGCAGCCGTAAACCTGATATCTACTTTAAGCGTCTTATTACCACCTACCGGCCTGATGAGCTGGTCCTCAAGGACCCTTAGGAGTTTTGTCTGGAGATAGGGGTCGATATCGCCAATTTCATCAAGAAAAATTGTACCTCCGGCAGCATCTTCAAAGAGTCCTTTTTTTGAGACAATAGCACCTGTAAATGCTCCTTTTACATGCCCGAAAAGCTCACTCTCAATGAGGTTCTCAGGAATTACCGAGCAGTTTATTGGTATGAAGGGCATATTTTTCCGCAAACTGTTATTGTGAAAAACACGGGCGAACAGCTCCTTCCCCGTGCCCGTTTCCCCGAGAAAAAGGACATTGCTCTTGGTATCAACTATTTTTTTTGCCTCTTCAACTATGGACATTAGCGCCGTGCTTTTTCCGATGATAGCGCTGAAATCATAATCTTTCCCAATCTCTCTTTTAAGTAGGAGATTTTCAATCTGAAGGCGTTTTTGAGTGAGCGCGTTTTTTACAACCTGCTTGATTTCCTCATGTATTATCGGCTTCATGATATAATCGTAGGCACCCGCCCTCAGCGACTTGACCGCTGTTTCAAGAGACGCATATGCTGTCATAACGATAAAGACCTGGTCCGGCAGTTCCTGTCGAATTGTTATTAAAAGTTCTATCCCATCTATTCCAGGGAGAATAATATCCGATATTATTACATCATAATTGTTTTTCTCCAGCAGACTGAGAGCGGATTCTGCTGAATCAGCAATATCAACATTAAAACTGTCTTTAATAAATATTCGCTTTAGAGACTCTCTCAGGGTCTCCTCATCTTCAACTATTAATATGCTTTTTGACATTCTTTAGCCTCATAACCGTTATTAAACGTAAAATATAATTTATGTCCCGTATTCTACTTAGAGTCTGTCCATAAACTCAACTTATCTGTCCGTCACTATTTTGTTGTCGGTATTTTTATAATAAAGCTGGTCCCCTGGTTTTTTTCTGATTCAATTTCTATAGTCCCGCCATGGTCTTTAATGATACTGTAACATATACTGAGTCCAAGCCCTGTCCCCTTCCCGGTTCCTTTTGTAGTGAAAAAAGGCTCAAATATCTTGTCTTTGCTTTTATTGTCTATCCCTGTCCCGGTGTCTGAAAAAACCGCCTGTACAAAGCCGTTATTAGCTTTGATCGATATTATAAGCTCTCCGCCATCAGGCATTGCGTCACGGGCATTAAGTATAAAGTTCAGGAATACCTGCTGCATCTGGTCAGAGTCGACCTTTAGAACAGGTATCTCCTCTGTTTCAGTGCGTATATCTATTGTCTTAAAATTTTTATCATATCTTATAAGACTTAGAGTATTTTCAAGGATGTCGTTCAGGTTTACAGGGGTCTTTTGCCTGGGACTCAGTCTTGCGAAATTCCCCAGATTTCGCACTATCCTTGCGATTCTTTCTATATGTGTATTGATAGTTATCAGTGAATCCGATGCAAATGTGGTTAAGTTTTCAGAAAGGAGTTCCTGTACCAGTGAAGAAATGGAAGCAAGGGGATTATTTATCTCATGTGAAACACCAGCAGCAAGCTTGCCTATACTGGCATGTTTTGTTGTCCTGAATAGCTCTTCCTCAATCTTTTTCTTCTCAGTAACATCTTCCATTACAAGGACATATCCCCTCTGATTCCCGGTCAACTTGCTTAAATGTACTTTCAAGACCATTTGCGATTTATTGATTACATTTCTATTGCATATGGTCTCACCTTCTTTTATTGCCGGATTAAACAGGTCAACCTCCAGGCATGTTAAGAGAAGGTCCGCCTGAATGTCCAGTGCGGCTTCCTTATTGATTTGGGTGATCCTTTCCATTGCATCGTTCCAGTATTTGACATGGAGGTCCTCATCAAGTGTAGCTATTCCGAGGGGTATGCTCTCAATAATGTTTTCACTGAATTCCTTAAGAAGGGCGAGCTGTCTGTTTTTTGCAGCAAGCTCCTGCCTCGATAATCGCAAACTGCTCGAAATTTTTCGCACAGAATCGGATATTTCCGCTTTTTCATCCGGCGTAAGCACTCTCCTGTCCTTAAAGATAAGACTGCTGATTGAAGGGCCCAGAAAACCTGATAATATGATCTCCGCCTCCCCCCTTAGGGCCAGCAGCCATTCATTGTTAATATTTTCAGATGTAAGATTGTTCTTCCTTAAAAAGTCTTTTATTGCATTAGATGCATCATATGGTCCGATATATGCCGTGAGTATATCCTTGATTTCGTCAACACTTTTCAATTGATTAGAGCTGCCCAACTCAAGGGGAGAATAAGAATCGACAAAGATTATTGTCTGTCTTGTTTCAGCATCAGACTGTTTTGTAAAAAGCGATACTGTCACATAAAAGAAAAGGTTCAGGGAGAGTCCCCAAAAGAGGGAATGACTCCAGAGATCAAGCCCCTCCAGACCGAAGAGAGCTGAAGGGTTTAGAAAAGAAGTGCTGAATACTGTTCTGAGTGCGCCTTCTTCAGCAATAATACCGGCCTTCATAAAGGTAGGTATCATTAATGTATATGTCCATACACTGAATCCTGCTATTATCCCTGCGATCGCCCCTTTTTTATTTCCTCCTTTCCAGTAAAGACCGAACAGAAACGCAGGGGCAAATATTGTAACAGCCTCGAATGATTTCAACCCTATATTAACAAGACTGTAGAATTCCCCGATCTTCACCGCAAATGCGTAACCCAGGAAAATGAGTCCTATGATAATAATTCTCCTGGTATTCAATATCATCAAATAAAAACCCTTCATGGCATTCATGTTCCATACTGCTGGTATAACAAAACTATTCATCACCATTGTACTGAGCGCAAGGGACTCGACTATTACCATGGCTGTAGCAGCTGAAAACCCACCGATAAACGCGAAAAGAGCTAGCATCGGAAGTCCCTGCCCAAGGGGAATACTCAGGACAAAGAAGTCTGCAGCATGCTGCGGTTCCCCCATGAGGAGACCGCCCCACGCGATTGGTAACACAAAGATGTTTATGAGAAACAGGTAAAGAGGAAAGAGCCACATCGCCTTTTTTATATGCTCATATGAAGAGTTTTCTACCACTGATACATGAAACTGGCGGGGAAGAAACATTATTGCCATCATGGAGAGAAATGTAAGAGAAACCCATTCGGTGAAGCTGACATGGGATTCTCCACCCAGAGTCATCAAGACGGAATATGGCGAGTCCGCTATCCTGCTGAATATATCACCGAAACCATTAAAAAGACTGTATGTTACGAAAACACCTACAGAGATGAAAGCGATAAGCTTTACAGCCGACTCAAATGCGATTGCGAATATAAGCCCTCCGTGCCTTTCCGAGACATCGACCTTCTGGGCGCCGAAAAAAATCGCAAAGACTCCCAGCATAAGGGTTATAAACAGACCCGCAAAATGGCTCCCTACCGGGTTTCCAGTAAGGATTGAGAACGTGGTCATGATGGCCTTTAGCTGGAGTCCGAGATACGGTGTAATTCCGACTACCGCGACAAGGGTAACAAGGGCTGACAGGAAAAAAGAGTTACCGTAACGGGACGCAATAAAATCGGATATTGTTGTAATCCTGTTTTCCTTGCAAATAAATACAACCTTTCTCAGGACGACCCACCATAAGGCCGCCATGAGAGTCGGGCCGATATATGTAGTAAGAAAGCTCAGCCCCGAATTGGCGGCCTTACCCACGCTTCCGTAAAATGTCCAGGAGGTACAGTACACCGCGAGCGACAATGAGTAGACATAGGGGTTTGATACAATGTTCCTCCCGCTCCGCTCCATCTTTTCAGCAAAATGGGCGATGAGAAACAACAGCACCAGGTACGCGAAGATAATAAAAAATAAGACTGTTGTAGAGAACAATTATCCCCCGGTATTTTTTTTACTTTTATGACGTGTTGAAATGAAAATCAAGAATATATAAACAATCCATGCCGCAAAAAAGTACTTCAACAGGTCCTGTCCGAACATGCTGATAATCGGCCAGTTGAAAAGAACAAGGCCGAGCACAAATAGAAATATGGAGAAATCTCTGGTCATAAGCGGTTATTATATAAAATCAGAGTATAGCATACACATACTAACTGAATAAATAATTGTACATCAAATAACTACTGAATTAATCAGGTATCATGAAGACAAAACCGGGTAAGCCCTTTATTCCGATTGACAGAGGCGAGACAATCAGAAAGGAGATCATTAATGTTCTCCGGGAAGGGACATGGTCGGCCCTGGATATATCCGGTGAAGTGAGTATATCTGAGAAGACAGTGTACGAACATCTCCAGCACATTCAGAAGTCGATAAACAAAAAAGAGGGCACGTTCGTTGTTGTCCCTTCGGAGTGCAGAAAGTGCGGGTTTATATTCAAAAAGAGAGAAAAGCTCAAAAAACCGGGGAAATGTCCGATATGCAGGGGGGAGTCCCTGACAAGACCCCTTTTCTCAATAAAATAAAATACCGGTTTATCAGGCAGTTAAGTGCTTTATTCGCAAAATAAACAGGGTAAGTATTTTTTATTTTATAGTTTTATTTATTTTCGTAACATGTTATAATGAAGTATTGAGTTGAACTCAGGACACTTAATACTTCAAACCTATTTGGAGTTAGCATATTGGCTATAATAACAACTAAAAAACCGGCATCTCATAATCTGATATCTGCTTTATCCATCAGTCAGCAATTCCAGTATGATTCAATTTAAGTATTTCTTTTTTGCCGGATTGTTTAATGAGAAAAAACCAGATGACTACAGTAGTAAATTATAATATTCTGAACGTCTTCGGCAATAGCGCCGATAAACCAAAGGGCGGCAATCTCCGTTCAAACACCGGTCAATCGGACAGGGGTCAGAAATATGCTCCTGAAGACGACATGGTTATTGATGTAACGCCTTTCAGCAAGATCATGTCCAGCAATGGAACGGATGAGAGAAACTTGGCAAGGTTACCAAAGAGCATTGACCGTCAGGCAAGGGCATATGCAGATCCCGCTTTGAGCAACATGACCTACGACCGCAATGGGAATGTGGTTTCCTATCTTAATCCCAAGGGAATGAATATCGATTCCTACGTTTGATTAAAAACAACAATATCCAATATCCAATATCCAATATCCAATATCCAATATCCAATTCTCAATGTCCAATGTAGAAGTGAATAACTTGGACATTGGAAATTTGTTATTGGATATTGGATATTTTCTTTTTTTCTCTATAGCAATTAAAAAGGCCTGAATTCGCTTACCGCGAAATTCAGGCCTTTTGCTTTTCATCTATGAATTAATTTTCATTGCAATGTAAGCAGCACAAGTATCTCTCCTTGCTGTCCTTCTGCAAGCGGTTGAAGTGCCTTGCCGAGAAGCATCCCGGGTCTCAGCTTACTGTTGTCAGCCTTCATTGCGTGGCCTTCAATAGGGCTTGTGACAAGAAGATCTCCTATAGCGATTCCGCCGTAGTTTGTATCGACTTTTACTTTAACTCTGCCTGTGTGTGCAATTTGAGCTTTGCCTTCTCCTGGTACTCCGAGAGAGATGCCCGGTTGTTCGGAGACGACTCCGGCAACAAGTGTGTTGTATTCTTTATCGGAAGGGAGGACATGGTTTATTTCTGTTGGGTTGATCATTACTACTGTTGCGCTGGTTAGGGGGGTTGAGGTTGGGACCCATTCGGCTAAGTCCTGGTAGTGGGCTGCTATGTTGGAGGCTCTTAGTTCACCATTGAAATATCCATTACCTTGTACATATAATTTATTGTTTCCGGGATTAGAAGCTCCGATACCGACATTACCATTTTCTTTAATCCGGAATCTCTCAGTACCAGCCGTATTTCTAAACATAAAATCATTAGGTTCGTACGTATCTAACCCAATACCAAAATTCCAATCATCATTTCCTGTTGATGATCGATATTGACTTCCTTTTATTACTCCATTTACATCTAATTTCCAATTAGGATTTGTCTTTCCGATGCCGACTTTCTCAGTAGCAGAATCAAATGTCACCCAATTAGCATTGCTAGAATCCTTTCTTATATTAATTATTCCTGCACTTAAATCCAGATTAGATGAAGAAGTAATTATCATATTTCCAACTGATGGGCTTACCATAGATGCCCATTCTCCATCATACCCACCAAATCCATAACCAGTATTGAACTTGTTTCCTGTTCCGTCCCAGATTGGCATTGTTAGTTGGAATTGCCCAACAGGTGATAATTTATGAGCATCTCCATTATATTTAAAACCTGCACAACTTTCTCTAGTTGGATTAAATGTTACTCCGCACCAAAATAATGTAGGAGAATATTGAGAATTAGTTTTCAATAGGACATTCCCATCTTGAACATGAAGTTTCTCTGTTGGACTTGTCGTTCCAATGCCAACATTACCTCCAGCGAGATCAATTACAAGATCACCTGTTACATATGACTTGATAGTATAATCACTGCTTGAATCCTGTAATCCCCATAACCATTTCTCATTTCCACCTGATCTGTATCTCACAGCCGCCCGATTAGAAGTCGTACCCCGATCAATAATCATTTCTGCACTCACAGCTGAATCAATATAGAGGTAATCACCTGTAAATACATAGTTCCCTGTGCCAGTGTCTCCTGTGTTGAGCAGATAAAGATCTTCAGCATCTACAACTGTAAAGATACCTGATAAGAAAAGTAAGGCTATGATGCTGGTTATGTATTTGAGAATATTACGTTTCATGCGTTTTTCCTCCTTATATTTATATGATCATTAATTAGCTGATGGCCAGCGTGTTATGACTGTATCGCGAATTTCTTGCAAATGGTCTCCATAGACAACATCTCCAGAAATGAAGGTTGTCCAGTTCCAATTGTATGAGACATCTTCCAGGACTTCTATTGCCACGTGTAAATCATCAAAGTCCTGCCATTTCACAATGTCCAGTGAAGTATTCCAGGTCTTTGCGCTTTGGCCGTCTGTTTTTCTTAAAATGTTTATGTAGCCTCTTAATTCTGAGACATGAATGGCCTTTATAACAGTTCCTTGCAGAGTTGAATCCGTCCAGAAGAGCTCGCATTCATCCGGGGTACCTGCTGCACCTTTAACGTCAGTAGTGTTTTGATCTTGATTGTAAATATTTTTGCAAATATCACAGGCA
>PJEL010000615.1_pt1 | contig 41601 bp, 36 predicted proteins | sample 1853271 | NCBI WGS metagenome assembly PJEL01 (sample SAMN08108733, study PRJNA415343) | Invertebrate metagenome, whole genome shotgun sequencing project. | host: Globobulimina | place: Sweden: Gullmar Fjord | collected 2015-08
AAATAGAAAAATTGAAGATCGTGTTCCCAGTGCCGGGTCGAACCCCTCGACGGCCCGGATAAGACCTACGTTTCCTTCTTCGATCAAATCAGAGAGCGGCAATCCACGATTGCAGAAATTCTTGGCAATAGACACCACCAACCGCAAATTCGCCCGGACAAGTTGATCGCGGGCAGCAGGGTCAGTGTCATTCAGAACACGCCATCCCAAGTGCCGCTCTTCCAACGGCTCAAGCAACGGCGTTTCATTAATCTGACTCATATACAACTGCAGTTCTGGCTGCAACCCATTGGTGCCGGCGCGGCGAGCACGACCTGTTTGGGTGGTGGACGTTTTCGCCAACCGCTGTGGTGATTTGGTGGCTTGGGTGCCTTCGTTTGAGCCGCCTTCACGCTTTGCCGATTGCATCGAATCAGCCGATTCGGGGCATTCCGGGGTAGATGTGGCAGTCATGGCCGAAGTTGTTTCTTCTGTGCTGGTCGTCTTCACGCATCGAACTCCATACACCGTTTTTAAGTCTCATGCAGCATGGCATGGCACGGGGTGGTTGAGCAAATGCTCAAATAACGTAAGTCACTCCGTACCAGTACCTTCGGCTTGGAAGCTGTCCCACTTCGGGACCACTTCACTGACCTACGCGACATCGACTAGCGATACCGCATCAGACCGGTGTATTCCTCATTTTTAGATCGCTACAGGGCCGATAACCCCTGAAAAACGACTCGAACCCCAAATCACGGCGTCACGAAACCACTACAACTCCAATCGCCGTTCCGTCCTGCCTGTCAATACGACCGATAGGTCATGTGGCAAAGAAAATGGCGGATAAACCGATGTGCACTACACCATTCGCACGAAATGCGTTTCGGTTCGACTATTGCTCAAACTCTCTTTGTCCGATTCTAAGATTGCAGGCTCTTCACATTGGCAAATGGCACCTGAACGAACCAAAACATGGACGATATCGACCTCACCAACCTCCTGTCAGACTGGCCTTATGAGGCTGGAAATGTCAATGTGCGCATTGTCAGAGCCTTGGATGGGCGACAAGTGATCCAACTTCGCGTCGATTTGGGGATTCTCCAACTTGAGGTCGAAGGTCGGCCGGATGGCCTGCGTCCTGAAGGATTCGACTCCCTGCTCGACTACCACATCGAGCAGATCGGCATCCTCCTCGAAAATGAAGCCAGCGTTATGGAATCCGCATCCGATGACTCAGGCGAGAGCGATGAGAAAGATGAAACTGAGCCGGCTACCGATTCTCCTCCGTCCGCCTTCGCACAATCAGAGGATTCTCCACCGTCTACTGCTGATGATAATAATGATGGTGATGAACAGGAAGTAGATGATGAGAGCGACGACGATGAGCCACAGTTTGATCTCGGCTTAGGCAATGTTCTCGGCGAAGATGATGATGATGATGGAGATGGTGGAGACGACGAGCAGGGCGGCGAACAAGATCAGGTTGGATCTGAAGATCGACCAAAATACCTCATGACGCCTGAAGAATGTCGAGCGATCCGAGAGGAATCCGTCCAGTATTATCACCGCTATATCAGTATGTTTGCATTAGACGAATATGACTCAGTGGTTCGAGATGCCATTCACAATTTGCAATTGATCGACCTGTGTCGGAAACATGCCGATGAAGATCATGACCGACAATCCATGGAGCAACTTCGTTTGCACACCATGACCACCAAATTCCGCGCATTGGCTGCGTCCGCAGCGGCGCAGAACGATTCCAAATCCGCCATCGCTGCACTCGACCAAGGGCTGGCGGAAATCATCACCTACCTTGAGAGCGAAGGCATTTACGATGAGGACATCGAAGAAGTGGGCGAAGTCGAACTCTTGCGCGGCATGCGGGATTCACTCATCCCCAAACTCCCGATGAGCCAACGCGTCGAATTGCAAGGCCGACTCAAAGCCGCCCTCGCTGCCGAAAATTACGAACTCGCCGCCATCCTCCGCGATGAAATTCGCCGGCTGTAACCGGAGATCTTTGAAATGCATCTCTGTGTTCACTGCAATCACTAACGAATTTACGCACATACGCATATACGCAACCCGCTTTGTTATTCAACACTTGTTGCTACAACGTTGGTTGTCACACCGCCTTGACAAGCTTGGAACCAAACATCGCGGCCAATTGCACCACCTGGTATCGAAAGCACCCATTGCGCCGTACCCGCACCGTTGGATTGCCTCAATCCGCCCGCCTGTTTTGGTGCAGCCAAATCGAGCGTTATGTCCAATCGTGATATAAAGGTGCTCCCCGGGCCCGCCAAACTGTAAGCCAGGAATGAGGCAGTCGTGGGCGCCATATTGGTTGCTACGAATAGCCCATTCTGTCCTGCTTGCAAAGGAGTTGGGCTGACCACCAACGTCGGACATGTGTTTGAGATATCAAAGATGTAGGCGGCGCCCGGCCGAATTTCTCGGGTTCCATCAAAGTACCCGTCCCAATAAGCTCCAACGATGAGAGTTGATCCAGATACCCCTAGGGAGTGGCCAAACACACTGCTGTAATATGCGTCCGTTGGCAATATTTTTGCGATCTGTGTACCAGTATTTGCATCAAAAAGGTAAGCCGATCCTGAAAGATCACCGCTGTCACCATCATGACGTGCACCAACAACTACCGTCTCTGCATTAATCGCAACCGCATAGCCAAATTCATCCCCTATAGCTCCATCTGCGGATAAGAGTTTGGCAATCTGTACACCCGTGGTTGCATCAAATAGATACGCAGATCCTGATTGGAGGCCGTTGTCCTCATCCCAAACCGCCCCGACGACCGCGGTCGTACCATTAATTGCAACAGACGCGCCAAAGAAGTCCAGAAGGTCCCCATCCTCGGGCAAAAGTTTTGCGATTTGTTTACCTGTGATTGTGTCAAAGAGATAGGCTGAACCTGACGCAGAACCATTGTCATTATCATTGACTGCTCCGATGATCACTGTCGTCCCACTGACTGCGACCGATGAGCCGAAACTGATGCCGGACTCCGCATCCGTGGGCAGGAGTTTTGTAATCTGCGCACCTGAATCTGCGTCGAATAGGAACACCGCTCCTGAATCACTACTACCCGGAGCCCCGACAATCGCTATTGATCCGCTAATTGCAACAGAGAACCCAAATTGATCGCTCTTTCTTGCATCGTCTGGTGTCATTTTCGCAATTTGCTCGCCCGTGCCGGTATCAAAGAGATACGCAGATCCTGAATTGTCTCCATTGTCAACATCAAATGGAACTCCGACAATTGCCACTCGTCCACTGATGGCGACAGCGTGGCCAAATTTGCTGTTCGCCTCCCGATCTGCTGCCACAAGTTTTGCGGTTTGTGTGCCAGTGGTCGTATCGTAAATATATACAGCCCCCGCCTCGCCGCCGTTGAAAGGGATGTCGTCGTCAGTTGCTCCGACGATTGCGGTCGTTCCGCTGACCGCCACAGACCAGCCAAATTTGTCCCCAGACGCCCCGTCTTCAGCCAACAGTTTCCATAGTTCGTCGGGCTCACACGATTGAGCAAACCCATCTTGACTAACCAAACCCATCAAGCAGGAGCAGGATGTGGCGATCACCAAACGTGACAATATTCTCACTGTTTTTATCATTTTTGCCTTTCCCAGGAGCGTTCAACAATAACCGGACGATATTCACCCATAGTAATTCAAACCCCTTGCTTCACCGTTAAGATTCTCCTGTTTTGGGAACTTAATAGCAATTACCCACCCTCCAGCCCGGCATCCCTCTGGCTTGTCGATTTGAAAGGGCTGAGGAATACCGCTTTGACCGGTCGCCGAAACACTACCGGGAGGACGGTGTGCGACTGTTCACAATCTAGTAGTGATTTGGAGGGTGCGCGCATAAGGGCTACAACAGGCACACGGTAATCGCTGTGCATACCAACGCGCTCACTGCTGAGAAATAAAAGTTCGCCGCCATCCTCCGCGATGAGATACGCCGACTGTAATTGCGGGACTAGATGCTTGTCATCGTTTTACAACCGTCGGCTGCTGCCGGGTCAACCGAAACGGACTGGCGGGTAGGCCAACCGCATTCACCAAATTCGCTTCGGTCGCATTATTCCTCCAGCCATACCGCACCGTATGCGGATTGTTTACACCTTTCGCTGATACCACGATTGATTGATCTCCCTCAACTCGTGCAGCCGCCGGATGAAACACGCCATCATCTCCCGCCAACTCGAAACCAGTTAGCGTCGTGTTGGCAGGCCGGGTCGCAAAGCTTGATCCAAACACATCGAATGTCATCCGTACTTCGTTGTCGTCGCCGAACTCAGCCTGCTGCACGATCGGGCCGGATTTGATCAACCCATTCACTCCATACGTATCTACGAGGGCCCAACGCGCCAATCGCTCACCCACATCATGTTTATTGCGGGGGTGAATATCGTTCGCTTCGCCAAGCTCCAAAGTTACCGCCATGCCGGTGTGTGGAACATTGGAAAGTGATTCCAGTTGCGCCTGTCGCAGCAAGGGATATCGCCATGGCGTGTTGGGCTCGTCGTGGGAAAAATTTGGTAACTGCACAAAATAGAATGGAAGCTCCGGCGCATCAAACAGCGTTCGCCAGTTGTGAATCATCGCGGGGAAGATCGTAAAATATTCCTGTCCACGATCGGCGTACGCATTGCTCTCGCCTTGATACCAAATCGCACCACGAAACGAAACATGTTGTAGCGGATGGATCATGCCATTGTAAAGGTTTGCAGGCCGATGCTGAGCGGGCAGTGTTCTGCTTTCGGAGACAATAAAAAATCGCCAATTCCCAGCGAGCAACTGAAGATCGTTTGCATCGTCGACAGGGTGTAAAGTAAGTTGATTAGGTGTTCCCGCAAATCCGCCACCATAACCCGTGTCTTCAACCCGTACCGCGATCGTGGTTTTCCCGGACTTGACCAATTCAGCAGGCACGTTGTAGACGCGTGGCGTTAGGTGATTATTCGTCGCGCCAATTCGCTTGCCGTTGAAGTATGTTACATCATTATCATCAATCGGACCCAGTGAAAGTGTCAGCGACCGACCCGCCCATGCTTCAGGAATGTCGATCGTTCGTCGAAACCACATCATGCCATCAAAGTTGTACCCCGCCGCTTCGATCATCATGGGTAACGCCATTGATTTCCAAGTACTCAGATCAACAGCATCATGATCATCGGGTGCAGTAAACGTGTTGATGTCTACAGACGCTGCAGCCAAAAGTTTGTCGTATACATCGAGGTAGGGTTTTGCATCCGGCAACGGATCAAGCGTGGGCCGACTCACCCAAGCCTCAACCGTACTTCCGCCCCACGATGCGTTGACAAGTCCAATAGGGACATCGAGTTGTTCAATTATGTTGAGCCCAAAGTGATAAGCAACAGCTGAAAAAGCGCCAACCGTTTCGGGTGAATTAACATGCCATGTTCCTTTGACGTTGTCTTGAGGAGTCGCCATAGCCGTCTGGGGCATGATGAACATTCGAATGCGCGATTCATTCGCTGCGGTGGAGAACTCAGCCGCTCGTGCTGAACTTCGGACTCGCATGACCATGTTTGATTGGCCTGAGCACAACCACACTTCACCCACTACAACATCATTGATCTCGCGCATTTCCGAACCACTGCGCACCGTCAACGATTGTCCGACACTGTTAGCCGAGAGTGCGTCGAGTGTGACCATCCATTTTCCATGCTGATTCGTAGTCGTATCAACATCTTGGCCGGCAAAGTGCACTCGAACAATCGAACCAGCGTCCGCAGTCCCCCAAACATGGATCGGCTCGCCTTGCTGAAAGACCATGTGATCTGCAATGACGGCGGGCATCTCAAGCGAGTCGGCTCGAAGCGCATTGGCAAATGTGAGGGCGAGAAGAATAACGGTAGTTCGTAAGATTGACATAGGCAGCATGATAGCAGGGGAATCGCATTCTCGAAGTCAGCCGATGTGCGGTTGGAGAGTGGAAATTGACTGACGGGAGCAAAAATGAAAATCGGCCCGTCAATTGGCCGATTGGTATGATCGGTACTATTTGAGAGGGCAGGTGCAACGAGCTCAACTAATCAAGGCCGGATGCGCCGTCGGGAAGTTGTTGCTGCTGTTGTTGGGAAGGCAAGGACGGGATATCAAGTATGCTGCTACCGCGTTTGTTGGCTTGCTCAATCTGTTTCCGAAGTTCACTGTGTTGAACACGATCGAGCATCTGATCCAATGCGGTATCAAGCGCTTCGGTCGATTGATCCATGAATCGCTCTTCCAGATCGTCATCCGTCAGTTGCACACTTGGATCATTGACAATCTCATCCAGCAGTTGCAAATCATCGTTTTCCAAATCAGCTGCGGATTGATCAAGTGCATCATCAAGCATACCCACCATTTGTTTGGTGGAGGAAATGGCACGATCCAGGCTATCCACACATTGCATTTCCGGACAGGTCTTCGCAACATTGTGAATTTGGACTGCTCGACATGCATCAAGCAATTCGGATAGCAGCGTCTCCGCGCGATCTCGTGCGAGGTTCGTTTCTACATGGATGCGTTGTCGTGCTGAGAACCGCATGGCCGATCACCTTCGCTATCAATCAATACTACTACATGCATCAACTTTCTTACGTCCGGGTACACAAATGGACCGCCCAATTCGTTCTGGTGACCTACCTAAGTAAGAGGAATCTTGTCCTCTACACGAAAGAACATCACTGCTTTCACTTCAGACAGTGTGTTGTCATGAAGTTTGAAAACGCAATTGGGATGTAGTGAAGTGATCGGGTATTGATGGACGTTGCCTGAGTCTCAGGCAACCTTTGGTGACTTGAGTTTGGCGGTTGTACCGGGTCGGCAAAGCGTATCTGTTAGAGCAGGCGTCGTGTGAATATCTGGCGTTTCGACGTTCAGTTTGTCTGAAGCACGTCCAAACCGGGTCGCAACCTGCATTTCCGGTATGAGTCGCGCAATCGCTGTCGAAACGACGGTTGAAGTTCCGATCTGACACGCATCGACTAAAGTCGCCACCATATCGCCTACGAGTTCTGCGCTCGGAGCGTTGCCTTTCCACACGCGGATTCCGGGATGTGGTGACCGGACCATATTCTCATGTCGGTAGACTAATTCTTCATGCAACTTCTCGCCCGGCCGAATGCCGGTACACACAATTGGTATGCGCTCACACGAATGGGAAAACGCAGATTCGTCCATTTGTGCGGATTGCGCTGCTTGTGAATCGTTCAATGTCCATCCAAGGCCATGCAGTTCGACAAACCGTTTGGCCATCTCAAGAATACTCAAAGGCTCACCCATATCGAGGACTGCTATGTCGCCTCCTTGTAGATGATCAAGGGCAGCAGCTTGCACGACCAACGAAGCAGCTTCGGGGATCGTCATGAAGTACCGCGTCATCTCGGGGTGCGTGACGGTAATTGGGCCGCCTTCTTTGATCTGATGATCCCAGATAGTCAAAACGGAGCCCGCAGACCCAAGCACGTTACCAAATCGGACGATCTCAAAGGTCGTTGACCGAACAGCGTTCAGGTGTTGAATGTACAACTCCGCTAATCGTTTGGTGGCACCCATGATCGAGGACGGGTTGACAGCTTTATCTGTTGAGATCATGACAAAACGCTTGCAGCCGGTGATCGCAGCAGCATCTGCAATGGATTTTGTTCCAAAGAAATTGTTGCGTACCGCGAGCGCCGGATGATCCTCCATCATGGGGACGTGCTTGTGGGCGGCGGCATGGAAGATAATCTCGGGCTTGGCGGCCTCGCAGTAAGCGAGCGTCTTTTCCGTATCCGTCACATCATGTAGCCACGCTCCGCGGGTGAGATCAGGATGCTTGCGAGCGATTTGGCGATCAATTTCAAAGAGTGCATTCTCGGACCGATCCATCAAGAACAACGCGGCCGGCTCATATGCAGCACAGATGCGAGACAACTCAGAGCCGATCGACCCCCCTGCCCCGGTGATGAGGACGCGCTTGCCTCGAATGGTGTCGATGATTGCTTTCTCATCGATTTCAATAGGTGATCGTCCGGTGAGTGCATCTTCACTAATTTCAAAGTGCGAACGTGGGCCGACACCGAGCATTTGATCCTCGAGGGTGGCCATGAACCTGTCCGGCACACCCATTTTGCGCAAACGAGTGCGGATCGCGGTAATCGCGTGGCTCATCGAGCTTGGCAGCGACACCAGGGCTAACTGCGGGCGGACATCATCGACAATGGATTCTAAATCGGACACCAGACCCAACGGGCGAATCCCCGCTGCCGTCAGTTCTCGAGTCGCAATGGGGCCTTGGTCGTCCAACACAATCGCACCAATCACGGTCGGCTGCACCGTTGTGTCCAGCAGCGAAATCTGACGCTGGACCTGCAACAGTGCAACCGCGGTACCCACCAAAACAGCGGTCGGCGGGTCGGCGGTCGCCTTGTTCTCATCCGCATCTCCTTGGCGAGGAGAGCCAGTATTGGCAAAAGAGGAGCGCTGGTTCGGCTGATTGGCGGAAAGAGAAGTCGTTTTCATATCACGGTTATCGGTTGGATACCGAACCACTTGCCAATCAGAGGCCTTTCCAATCGGGCAGGTCCGATAGGAATTCGATATATCGAAAACGTAGATCGCGCACAGATCCGCCAAACGATGAACGCAATTATCTATAACATTATGTGGATCAATGGGTTACGGATTGAGCCAGGTGGCGTTCCAAGGCCCGCTTGCTGTAGAGCGGGTATAACCGACGCGCTCGTGTACCCTTCCTGTTCGGCCGTGCCAGAATTCGAAGGCGGTTGGCCTCACGATGTACCCTCCCCAATGGGGCGGTCGCGGGACGGATTGGTCGGCCGGGAATTTCATGCCGAAATGAAGAATCTCGCCCAGCAGATCATCCCAACCGGCAAGCGGTTCTGATTGCTTGCTTGCCCACGCTCCGATTTGGCTTTCCCGATCACGAGTGGTGAAGTACGCATCGGAGATAGCGTCACTGGCCTTGGTTGCGATACCTTCGATCCGGATTTGCCGCTCTATGGAATCCCAGTGGAAGATCAGGCTGACTTTCGGATTGGCGGCAATATCGTGGGCTTTTCTGCTCTCATAATTTGTATAAAACGTCAATTCACCCGTGGGGACATCAAAGTCCTTCATGAGCAAAGTACGAGCGCTGGGTTGGCCTTCTGGAGTGACGGTAGACAATTGAAAAGAGTTCCAGTGCCTTTTATCAGCATGGTTTACAGCAAAATCGAACCACTCTTGAGCAAGGCCAAAAGGCGAATCGGGTAGTGGATCATCGAAGATCAAATCATCATCGAAAGAGTCGTTCGTGGAATCAAACGTCATGGATCAGGCCACCCATCATCTACCCGTCTGTTGATCAACCCTCGGCTGCACTATCGTCCGCATCATCCGTTGATAACGGGGCTGCCGCGAGGAGCTCGATTCGACTAAATTGATCGAGATTACACACCGTACGCTCGCCGTCGTCTTTTTGGATTTCCAGTCGATCCAGCCAGAAGCGGTCATCCTTGGAATGGGCGAACCATGAACCTGTTTTGGATTGGCCGAACTGAACGATGGTGCCTTCGAGGTTCGTAACCCACGTCTTGCCCTGCTGGGAAATCTGTTGGCTCACGCGGACCCGCATCCCTGCTTCGAGAGACGGGCAGCCGACTTGGGCGGCGGGATCAGATTGTGCGTCGGTAGAGGTGGATGCTGCCATTTTCGTCTATACCCCACTAATTGGTCCCACGGTGGTTAAATCGAGTCGTATTCCAAGCGTCAGCGTATCAGGTTTCACTCAGATCGGCAAGATCGAAGGGGCAGTACTACAGTAGACCGAGTGGAATACCGATCGTTTTCTGATTGGGTTGACTCATTTAACCTCCGGATGCAGGAAAGTACCGCACGATATTATGTCTCGATTGACCTACCAAACCGCAGGCGAATCGCATGGCCCCGCTTTGATCGCCCTTATTAACGGCCTCCCTGCAGGGTTGGCGATCGATATGGATGTGGTCAATCGCGAACTAGCCCGACGACAAGGCGGGTTTGGCCGAGGCGGTCGTCAGAAACTGGAGCAAGACACCGTCGAATTTCTCACCGGCATTCGCTTGGGCAAGACTATTGGATCACCAGTAACCGCCCAAGTTATTAATCGAGATTCTCGACTGGATAATTTGGAGAGGACTCCTCCCGTCCATCGCCCCCGACCTGGCCACGCTGATTTGGCCGGGAGTATCAAATGGCTAACCACCGATTGTCGCGAAACACTCGAACGAGCCAGTGCTCGTGAGACGGCTGCTCGCGTCGCTGCGGGTGCGATTGCGCGATGTTTCTTGCACGCGTTTGGAATCGAAGTATTCGGTTTCGTGCGATCAATTCTTGAAGTCGAAACCACCGTTGATATTTCACCTGACTCATGGAACGCAATGCGAGATGAGCGGGACAGCAGCGAAGTGTACTGTCCGGACGCGGACACTTCGCAACGAATGATTGATGCAATCAAGGGTGCCCGAAACGAGAAAGACACTGCAGGCGGGATCGTCGAGACGCATGTCTTTGGCTGCCCCATTGGGCTTGGCTCATCCATGAATTGGTACGACAAGCTGGATTCCAAAATCGCAGCCTCGGTCATGGGAATTCAAGCCTTCAAGGGCGTCGAGGTCGGGCTTGGTTTTGAGGCAACCAAAAGGCTGGGATCCCACGTCCATGATCCTATTCATTATGATCCTGAAAAAAGAGAATCATCTCCCGCAATCGGATTTGTTCGATCCTCTAACAATGCGGGCGGCCTCGAAGGCGGGATGACCAATGGCATGCCGATCGTTGTTCGTGGTGCCATGAAACCCATCAGTACTATTCTCAAGGGGCTTCCTTCGGTCAATTTGAACACCAAGGATGCAGAAACAAGTCAATATGAGCGCTCGGATATTTGTGCGGTGAGTGCTGCCTCGGTGGTTATGGAGAACGTGATTGCGTTTGAAGTTGCAGCAGTATTCCTCGACAAATTTGGCGGAGATTCCATGCGGGAAACCAAGGCAAATTACGATTCTTTTCTGCAGTTCGCGCGTGCTTTGCCACTCGACAAGTAGCCATGTTATTGGCTCATCAAACCACTCCCATAATTAAGTCGATACGAGCGTGTTGTTGCGCGCTCTAATCGTGCCAGATTCTCTGAGTGGAGTGACAGTCATGGCAGGAGATGGGTTTCACGAGGCGGAGTAAAGAAAAGTGCGGCCTTGCCCGATCGAATTGGGTATGAGCAAGAAATCCCGCCGAATCAAGATCGCTTTATCCTTTGTCATGTTCTCTGTTTCGATGTATTCGATCAGCCGATTTGCAGAGCCTCTCATGTCGTTGGCTTCAGGTGAGTCGAGTGATGGTGGCGCGGGGACGGTGGGCATGATTAGCAAACTGCTCCCGCTTATCAGTGGCGGTGGCGATAACGCTGGCTTGGAAAATATCGATTTGAGCGCACTCACGGGAGGCAGCACCGGCGGCACCGGAGATGGATCGCCGGACATGAACACGCTTCTGGATTCGATCAACTCGTTGTCCAACGGTTCGACCAGTTCCAATTCATCAGCGTCCTCTGCTTCTTCTTCTTCATCCAATTCACTGGGGCTCTCAGACGACTTGATGTCCCAGCTCAATCAACTCACGGGCAATTCGGGCAGCACGTCCAAATCAAAATCCGCGGGCAACGCCAAGATCCTTTCTCGCTCATCGCCTACGCGCAAACGAGAAGCGCCCAAGGTGGAGATGAAGAGCATCGACTCCGCTGAGATGGATACACAATTGGAATCTTCGATTCGTACTTCCGCTGTCGCCCTCCACGCCAACGGGAAATTGGTGGAAGCGATTGCTGCCTACCAGAAAGCGATTCGATCGAACCCCAATGATGCGAGCTTGTACTTGAATTATGCGATTGCGCAATACCAGACAACCGACTACACTGGCGCCTGGCAGTCGGTTCACAAAGCAGCAAGCCTGGGCAAGACAGCGCCCAAGAAATTCCGCAAAGCGCTCGCCAAAAAAATGGCTGAACCACAGAAGTGATGTCAGGGCCCTCCCTAATTGGTCACTATTGGCGTAGATTCAACCCCGTGGCTGCCTCCATTGCAGGATTTTTGCTGGTATTGGGTTACTCACTGAATTTTCCATCGGGCCTTCACCCCATCCTCGGCGTATGATCGGCTGCACCTCCTGTGATGAGAGCGAGGTGTGCGAATGGTCATACCGAAGGGGGAGGAACCCTCTGGTCTAGGTTGTTCGTTCAATTCTCAAATACACTGACCACCTGTGAGTACGACCGGTCGGCGAACTTCAGTCATCAATGACTGGGAGCTCAATCCATGAAACGTATAACCTTGCGCACCATTCGACGAATGATGGCGACGGGTGAGCGATTTGCCTGCTTGACCTGCTATGAAGCAAAGATGGCGGCTTGGCTCGAGCGCGCAGAACTCCCCATGATCCTCGTTGGCGATACCGCAGCGGAAATGGTCGAGGGGCATGACCAAACTTACTACGCGGATATGGATTTCCTCGTCCGACTCACCATGGGCGTCCGACGCGGGGCCCCGAATGTTTGTCTCATGGCGGATATGCCGTTCATGAGTTATCAGGCGGACGATGCAGAAGCAATGCACAACGCCGCTCGGTTCATGCGCGAATCGGGCGCGGATCTCGTCAAAATGGAATTGGACCAGACATTCGTTCCACTCGTGGAAAAGATGTCGCGAGCAGGGATACCGGTCGTTGCGCATATCGGATCACGACCCCAACAGACAAAATTGTCGGGCGGCTATCGCTCGTTTGGACGCACGGATGAAGAGGCTAGCAAAGTCATCGCTGATGCCAAAGCCCTCGAAAATGCGGGCGCAGTCATGTTGCTCATCGAAGCAACCCCCGCCGAAGTTGCAGAGCGGATTGTGAAAACTTCAAATGTGCCCGTCATCGGTTGCGGCGCGGGACCAGCCTGCCATGGCCAAGTGATTGTGTTGCATGATTTGCTCGGATTGACCGATTGGCAGCCAAAATTTGCTCCGCCCGTCGTCAATATCGGCGAGCAAATCCGGGATGCAGCCCAGACGTGGATCAAGAAAGTTGGCTGCAACGACCTCGGCGAGCATCCGTATCACATGATTCACGGCAGTTCGGCAGACGATTCGTCCAGAGCCGCCTCTTCAACTCGAATCGAAGGGACAATTGACCGATAAGGATCCTAACTATCGGAGCCTTTTTATAGCGGGGAGAGCGGTTTAACGAATCTTCGATTGACGATGTACATCAGCTCATTGCAGCAGTGAATTCGCACACCAGATGTGATCTATCCAGTTTGTTTGGTGTGTTTGGAAATAGAGTTAACGTATGAAACGCACACGACGGCACATTCAGCATGTCGGGCCGGGCGTCGTCGCCATTGTGGCCGCGGCGTTTACGCTGTTGGCTGGACCCGTCATTGTGTCGCGGCTCACCCTCGCTCGCAATCAGATCCGAGTTCAATTGGCCCGCGAGCAATTGATAAACTCAAGCGTCCTAAGCAACATGAACGAAGCGGTGCAGAATATTGCCCGAGTCGTCGAGCCAAGCGTGGTCCACATCACCGTCCGAGGGCAGTATGGTCAATCCTACGCCCTCTCCACCGGCAGCGGTTGGGTGTATGACAACCAAGGGCATGTCGTCACGAATCATCATGTCGTTGACAAAAATGGAAAAATCGAAATTCTGTTCTCGAATGGCGCCCGTTCCAACGCCACGATTGTCGGAACAGACCGGCTCACCGACGTCGCGGTCCTCAAATTGCAAAACAACGTTTCCACAGTGCCCGCAGTTCGGGCCACCGGAGACGATGTCCGCCAAGGTGACTTGGTGTACGTCTTTGGCTCTCCCTTTGGGTTACAGTTTTCGATGTCCACGGGTATCGTGTCCGGCAAGGGACGGTACGTGGGTGCCACCACGGTGGGGGCAAGCAATCAATACCAAAGCTATATCCAGACGGATGCTGCGATCAACCCCGGCAATTCGGGTGGCCCTATTACCAATGTTCGGGGCGATGTGATCGGCATGAATTTTGCGATTGCGGTTGATGCGAATAGCCGCAACGGGCGCAACCGATCCAGTCAATTCGTCAATAGTGGCGTCGGGCTTGCGATTCCACTTGAGATCGTTGAATTTGTCGCTGATCAAATAATCAATAGCGGAACTGTCGAACGAGGCGGACTTGGCGTTGATTTGCGAGACCTTAACGTTGACTGGCAAGAGGTATTGAATTTCCGTGAAAACGGGATTCGTATTGACTACATCCTGCCGAATAGCCCCGCCGACGCCGCCGGCTTAGAGGCCAACGACATTATCTTCGAAGTGGGTGGCCAGTCGGTACATAATATCCAAGAGTTCCGCGCTATGACCCGCAACAAGGGGCCAGGCGAGCAGATGATCCTCTCGGTGTGGCGTCATCATCAGCATAAGCTAGATGAAGAACTGCAGATCGCGGTCATCCTCAGTAGATGGGATGAGGATCGAGGCACAACCCTGCCTACAGACTCTGCGGAGAAGAGCGAAATCTACGAGTTTGAAACGCTCGGCCTATCGGTCATCAAACTGGATAACGCTCGGCTGAACCGGCTCGGCTTTGATTCGCTGGAAACCGGCATCTATGTGCAATCTGTACGAACAGGCTCGATCGCCAGCGATATCGGATTGCGAGCGGGATGGGTTGTTGTTGAGGCGGGTGGACAAGCTGTCGAATCAATCCAACAACTTGAATCGATCGTCACAAGTTCTCAAGCAAAAACGTCTGGCGTTGACCTCAAACTCATGAAGCGAAACGGCGATCAACACGTGATTCACCTTCAAGTGGCGGAAGAGGACGATCAGTAAGTGATGAAACGCTGGATTAGAATTTAAATCAAACAGAAATAAAATGAGGCCGGCGATTCGAAGGAGTCGCCGGCCTCGTTCTTTTTTTGTCCTGCCCACATACGGACGGAGATAAAGACGTGGTTAGCCTTCTACGACGGGAGTGATATCAATCGCCTCATCTGTAATCGTAATGATTGCTTTCGGAACATCGAGCTGAAACCCGTCGGTTGTGATGTGCACATTGGTATAGACATCACCTTCAGATGATTCACTGGTCAACACAAAATCACTCCCATCTTCAGCCGGGTCGGTATCAATCCATTGGAGATGCGATCGTTGATACACGATTGGCGTCTCTTCTGATTTGAAGACGAGATCGCCCCGTATGAATTCTCGAATGCCTCCCATCCAGATAAGCACTCTGCCGCTCGGCGACGCCATGATGGACGCTGGAACAACATAGCTGGGACCAACCGGCTTCCAGTTGAATCGGCCTGGGATAACACGATGATGGACACGGTAGATGCGCCCGGGCCCTTCGAGTACGCGGCGCATCGTCGCAATCCGCTCATTGACGATGTCCTCTTGTTCTTGGTAGAGAGATGCATAGTCGAACTGTTTTTGTGCTTCGGCTAGAAGATGCGCGTCCCCCTCCGCTAAATCAGTGAATTGGCGAATCATCAAGTCGTACGGCGTGATGTCTCTCTCACGCATTTCCAATTTCCAGTCTGGCCGCACTGCGTCGAGAATCATCCCCTGACCCATGCCGTGGTAGTACATTGCGTGTTCAAATGTCGTGAGATCTCCCTCAGTTGGAATCATCTCCTTCACTTTCAAATCAAAGAGCTCGCCTGCGTTGGCAAAGAACTGATAATGTGGATCGCGCAACGACGCAATGGGTGTGAGCCCACCCCGATCTCGCAAAAGCTCCGCCATGCGAGTTTCAATGTATAACGGGGTGCCTTCAAAGAACTCCTGCTCATTCTCATATCGAATGAGATCGAAAGGTAGTCCTTCACGTCGATGCTCACGTACAGCAATGAACAGGCGACCCAACCGCGATTTCTCTTGAACATCTGGAGTCTTGACCGCAGCTTGGAGGATTTGCCCTTCAAGCGAAAGGAGAGCCGCGTAATCTATGTTGTCAACTGGGAACTCCGCATACATGCGTTGATCTGTTTGCCGATACCACACTTGATACACATGGAAACTCTCGTGCATTAAGACGGATAGATAGGACTCCGTTGATTGACCAGGTGCGAGCGTGCTCATGTAGGCAGTATTGTTTGAGCCAATGTCTATTCCCCATCCGCCCCCGCGCGGCCCAAATCTGGTTACACCGTCCCGAATCCAAACCTGACGTCCGCCATGAGTCTCGCTCCCAAACTTCCGGTACTCAACGGGTGGATACGGGTGTCCTACAAGGATCTCTTGGCGATCGTCGTGATTGATCGCAAGTGAAGTGAGGTGGGTATCAAAGCCGGGCCATAAATCATCGCCGAGCATGTCTGTGATGCGGATGATTTCTCGTGTTCGATCGAGATCGAGCATCTCAAAATCACGAGCGACGACCTCTTCTGCTGCATTTTCAGGGGGTTCTTCCATTGATGACGCGTGGGTTTCGATCGATTGGATGCCACACAGAAATCCAATTGTGCAAACAGCCAGTGAGCCAAGACGGATACGAACGGATAGCGGGCGCCGGTTTGATACATCGAGCATGAACGGACTCCTTTGGGGATTAGGATGTGATAGAGAGTAGAAGAACCCACGGTTTATACATAAGACCATGCAAGAAGTTCCACCAGCGCCCCTCTCATGACTAAAAGGAGATTGGAAATGCACGTCTTTAGGAATCTCAACCTACGGTATGATGGTTGTGTGAGCGCGTGGATCGCTTGTCGATCGATGATCGTGGTATGATGAGGCCGTCGATACGCGTCCGTTTGTGGTTATCGTTGAACATCTTGATAAGCGAGTTTCCCCATGCCTTTTCATTTCAGTGCAACTCGACCAATCGCGGTGATTACAGGAGCGGCTCGACGAGTGGGTCGGGCGATTGCCATTGATCTCGCGGCAGCGGGGTACGATTTGGTGCTCACGTATAACCACAGCCGAGATGAAATTGAATCCGCGGCTGAAGCGTGCCATGTTGCTGCATCGAATGTGCTTACCCAGCGGAACACACCCATACACAACGAAAGCGCCCTCGACGAGGACGAGGATCCCGATGATGGGGCTGCCTCTGGTGCAGATATTCAGATTGCGTTGCACCAAGTGGATTTGACGGATGAGGCAGACATTGACAAATTTGCGGCGTGGTTGGAAAATCACTTGCCGCGCCTTGATGCGCTCATCCATAATGCGAGTCGATATACGACCACCACATGGGGCAAGGTGACTGCGGAAGAGGCATTGGAGCACTTCCAAGTCAACGCGGTGGCCCCACTCCTACTCACGCAGGCGGTTCGTGATCCGTTACGACAATCCAACGGGACAGTCATCTTATTCAGTGACATTCATGTCCTAGGCCGTCCTCGCCGTAATCTCGCGGCCTACAACCTCAGCAAAGCGGCCGCCACCGAATTGGTCCATACGTTAGCTCGCGAACTGGCTCCAGATGTACGCGTGATCGGCGTAGCCCCCGGAGTGGTCGCGTGGCCTGACGATGCACCAGACGAGGAAGTCCGTCAATACGAATCACGCATCCCATTAGCCCGGTCGGGTAAACCTGATGATGCTGCCCAACTCGTCCGCTTTCTGATATCAAGAGATGCAGGGTACATTACAGGCGAGATCATCCGCTTGGATGGCGGTCGGTTCTTGAATTAGCAGTTCTTTCATGGTGCACGCTGTCCTTTTGCGGCGAGGCTGTACAATCGCAGCACTATGCCCCACCAGAACGACACTTCGAAAGCAGCACCACGGCGAATCGCTATGTGGTCAGGCCCACGTAATATCTCGACTGCGATGATGCGCGCATGGGAAAACCGCCCGGACACGATTGTTGTCGATGAGCCCTTTTATGCGCATTACCTGACCGAAACCCAGCTGGATCATCCGGGCGCTGACATTGTCAAAGCGAACCAGGAATGTGATTGGAAAAGCGTTGCATCAATGTTGACCGCGACACTCCCTCCGGAGAAATCGATTTTCTACCAAAAGCACATGACGCATCACATGCTGCCCACGATCGAACGAGCTTGGATGTACGAGCCCGAATTCGTCAACGTCTTTCTCATTCGCGATCCGACGGAGATGATCACCTCGTTGAACAAGGTGCTACCTCGAATTGAGTTGAACGACACCGGCTTACCGCAACAAATCGAGATCTTTGAACAGGTGTCGCGCCGAAGTGATACAACGCCGATGATCCTCGATTCCAAAGATGTGTTGAATGATCCTCATGGGATGTTGAAGGAGTTGTGCAGGCGCATCGGCATCGCTTTTGATGAGCGAATGTTATCGTGGCCGGCCGGGCCTCGCGACACGGACGGCGTGTGGGCGGAGTGGTGGTACAAGAATGTTGAAAAATCAACCGGGTTTGGGCCCTACAAAGCCAAGAACGAACCCGTGCCCGATGAGTTGAGTGGTATTCATGCACAGTGCATGGACATGTACGAACAGCTGTATCCATTACGAATGACGATTTGAAATGTTTGAAAAGTAATAGGCCGAGGACATTGCAAAATGCTGCAGAAGTTTGATGAACGCAATAAGAATTTGATGGTGAATATCAACGGTGACCTCATTCACCGGGACCAAGCGGGAATTAGTCCATTTGATTCATTGGTGCAAGGTGGGGACGGCGTGTGGGAAGGGCTGCGACTGTACAATGGTTGCATTTTTAAACTGCATGAACATCTGGAACGAATGAAGCACTCTGCCCTCGCCCTCGCTTTTGCTGAAATTCCATCACCAGATGAAATCATCGCGGAGATTCGCAAAACACTTGATGCGAACGCAATGTATGACGGTGTGCACATCCGTTTGACGTTGTCGCGGGGCACCAAGATCACATCCGGCATGGACCCCCGGTTGAATCAAGCGGGACCAACTCTTATCGTGCTTGCAGAATACAAACCTCCGGTGTACGACAAGAGTGGTTTGCACTTGGCGTCAAGTTCGATCCGTCGATTTCCACCAGATTGCTTAGACCCAAAAATACATAGCAACAATCTGATTCAATCTATCCTTGCAAAGATCGAAGCCAATGCAGCCGGTGCAGATGATGCGCTCATGCTCGACCGGAACGGTTTTGTAGCAGAAACGAATGCGACGCATGTGTTCATCGTTGAAGACGGCGTTGTTACAACATCGAACACTTACTCGTGCCCTGAAGGCGTCACGCGATCCACTGTCCTTGCGCTTTGTGAGCAATATGACATTCCACACGTAGTTCGCAATTTCTCACAGGTCGAAGTATATCGAGCAGATGAAATGTTCTGCACTGGAACCATGGGTGAATTGGCGCCGGTGGTTAAAGTCGATGGTCGGACGATCGGGGCGGGCCAATGTGGGCCGATGACAACACGCTTGTCCGAGCTGTTCCAAACGCTTACTGCCTCCGAAGGAGTGCGTGTCGTTGACAACCCTGCGTGATGACAGCTCGTTCGATCACATCGCTTCTGCCTATGCGCTGTTGGTTGATGAAAAGACTCGGTGGAAACGCGAGCAGGCGTTCTTTCGTCATTGGATAACGGGGGCGAGTGTTCGGGTTCTCGATCTCGGGTGCGGGACCGGGTTTCACGCTCGTCATATCGCGGAACATTTCACTCATGCAACCGTATGTGGTGCGGACCCGTCGGCCTCGATGTTAAAGATTGCACAATCCACGCCGGGTAGTGAGCATGTGAATCAATGGGTTCCTACTTCAGCGGAGCATCCGCCTGGTGGGCCGTTTGATGTAGTTCTCTTGTTGGGTAATACACTGAGTTTGATCGAGGATGTTTCACCCGTGTTTGAGGCGGCTGCGCGTGTAACCGGGCCACATGGATGCTTCATTTTTCAAATGCTTGATTATGAAACGATGTATGAGCAGAACCCTGCGCCGCGACAAACCGTGCGGTCTGATGCACGCGTGACGATTGAAAAGACGTTAACGCTTCACTCGCCCGGTGATCACGTGGCCGCGGATCTGCATTTGGTCATTCGGCCGACTGGTGATACCGCATCGACTATCCTGGCTGAGGAATCGCATTTGTTGTACACGCACCCCACCGCAGTGTGGGAACCAGCTGCCGCCCGCGCTGGCTGGACTGTTGAGCATGTGCAATCAACTTACGATGTCCCCCCTGCTAATAAGACTGGAGATCAAACATTGACTGTTGGCCAAGATCGGATTCTCGTTTTGCGCCGCAACCAATATTGACGCATTGCCTGCAGATCAGTTCAAATGAGTAATCTGTAGGTGTGCGATTGCGTTCGCATACCTGCCAAACGTGGGCACGCCTATGATGACGTGACGCACGAGCGTATCTTACTCTAGACGATCGGTTTATGCATTAACGATTGGGAAAGGGCACCACATCATGGCCGTCGACATTACTTATCTTGGACATTCCGGGTTTTTGATTCGTGATACCAATCAGCCTGAATACGCAGTGGCAATCGACCCATTCTTGACGGGCAACGATTCCGCCAAACACACGCCGGACGATATCAAGTGCTCACACATTGTCATTTCGCACGGCCACGCGGACCACTTTGGTGATGACACTTTTGCCATCGCTAAAAAAAATAGTGCACCCGTCTTTGGAGTATTCGAGTTAGCGGAGTTCTGCACGACCCAAGGGGTTGAGGCGGTTGAGCCCATGAATCCCGGCGGGCAGGTGCAAACACCGTTCGGATTCGTCGCCCTGACGGACGCGGTCCATTCTTCATCGTACCAAGGGCAATACATGGGAGTTGCCACCGGTATCATTCTCAACATCGGCGGCGTCACCATCTATCACGCGGGTGATACTGCGCTGTTCCGCGGCATGAAGACGATACGTAAGCTGTACAAACCAAATGTCGCCATGCTCCCAATCGGCGATCGCTTTACCATGGGTCCAGATCATGCTGCCCGCGCAGCAGAAATGATCTCGCCGAAGTTCGTGATCCCAATGCATTACAACACGTGGCCGATCATCGAACAAGATCCCGCCACATTCCACCCACCCGCGATCAGTACACAGATCATGGCGGCAGGCGACACGTGGCACTACGGCGGATGATTGCAGCGCATTTGTTGCGCGCGATCTTGGTTAATGCAGAAGGAGAGAATAAATGATAAAGCGATACAACAATATCAGTTTGCTGATCGGGGCACCTGCCATAGCGATTCAGATCGGTGGAGTGTTAATGCGGTCAACCGCAAACCCCGGCTCGCCTGAAGATTTGATGGGAGCGATCCTCATGGTTGGAGGCGGGATTCTGCTCATAATTGGTTTGGCGTTTTTTGCAAAGTCCCGAGGACACAGCGCGTGGTTTGGGTTAGTCGGGTTGCTGTCCTTTCCGGGAATGATCATCCTACATTTCCTTGAGGATCGGAGCTGTGATATTGAAAGCGGCCCGTCCGGTTGGCCTGCTGGTGCAACGGGAGATGCCTATCGACAGTTGGTGAACCAAGGATTTGATTTCGATGCTCTGCACATGATTGACTTCAGAATTGACTTGGATACTTGGCCTCCACCTGGCGGAATGATGAATACTGTAAAGACAATCTATCCGCAGTGTACAATCGTACCGCTGGGAGAGGATTGTCGGTATGTACAGTTCCAACTTCATGGTCGCGTATCACATCAGTTTGTTACCAATGTGCAGCGCCTGATAGCCAAGAAACTGAAACCTTACGGCGGCCGATGTGAAGCATGGGGCGTTAACGGACAGATTCTCGACCCCCTGCACCCTGCTCAAACACCGCCGATGGCTCCACCGCAGACCTCCTCCCTGTGAACTGGTTACAATCAGGCGTGACTGTTCCTAATACTGAGAATACTCAACAACCAGACGACACGCCAGATGTCTACTACCGCTCGCAGAAGGAGTTCGATCGCGATCTTTACAAGATCGCGGAGCGGTTGCACAAAGCACGTCGGCGGTCGCCGGCCTTTCGATTTGTTTCTATCGCCGCTCTAACCTCAGTCTGCCTGATTGGAGCGGGAACCTTTGAAACGGTGTTCGGATTTTGGCCGAGCCTTCTGCCGTTTGATTCTGGTTTCGTCACATCCGCCGGGATTGTTCTAACGGTTGTCTTTGTGTACCTCTATGTGCGGGTTGTTCAAACCAATATCAAGCATGTGGTAGCTCAACGTACGTGCTTCGGGTGTTTGCGATCACTCAGAAATGTCGCGGTCGACGAACCAAGCGACAAAGGAACGTGCCCGCAATGTCAACGCGTGTTTTGCCTCGGCGAGTACCGCCGACCAAGCGAAAATTGCGGGGCGCAGTTTGCCGGATACAAAGATGAGAAACATTTCAAATTGCGGCTGCGACAAACGTGCGAAAACATTCAAGCGTGCTCTCAAAGCCATTCCTTCGAGCGGCGAGTACTGGATGGAATACCAATACTGCTCATAACAATTTTCTTTGTCGGCGACGATCTTGGAATTGGTAAGGGTGGAACCATCGGCGGCGTCCCCTTGCTGATAATGGCATTTGCAGGGTGGGCGTTGTGGTGTGCGTGGTATTGGTGGCGTGTGGAGCGGATACACAAGCACATTATCCCCAACCGTCTTTGTCTGCATTGTGGGTACTCATTGCTCAACTTGCCGGTCGATGAAGTTACACATCTCATTCGTTGCCCGGAGTGCGGGCAGTCGGTGCACCTCAGTGAATATGATGCCCCGCAAAAACAAGCCACGAGGGAATCAAAGTAATGGGGTGTGCAATACGAACTGCCAACCTGGATGACGTCGCTGCACTTACTGAGATTTACAATCACTATATTGTGCACACTCATTTCACGTTTGATGTTGATCCGTTTTCTGTCGCGGATAGAAAGGCGAATTGGTTTGCCCAATTCAGCTCATCGGGCAGACATCGGCTGCTGATTGCGACGGACCCTGTTCAAAATGATTCCATTCTGGGATATGCCTCCAGCACTTCATTCAAAGCCAAAAGAGCGTACGAAACATCGGTGGAATTTACGATTTACTTAAACCCCGTGACGCAGACAACGGAGAGTGCTCATCGGCGAGGAGTAGGGCGAGCGTTATACAGCGCTTTGATCGCCGCGTTGAAAGGTGAGGATGTGCACCGGGCGTATGCAGGTGTCGCACAGCCAAATGAACCATCCATGCGATTCCACCAGCAGCTCGGATTCGAAACGGTTGGGACCTACCAGGAAGTTGGGCGAAAGTTCGGCAAATATTGGGATGTAACCTGGCTGCAAAGGCCACTTGGGTGAGCGGTGAAATTTGCCCAATGCCCTACCCCTATCTGGCCTTGGCTGGTCTACAGTAGTGCATCATGACCAAGACTATTGCTGAAGACATTCGTACCTATCCATTGCAATGTGGCGCTACATTGCTCGTTGAACCGAACCCTACGGTCCGCTCTGCGGGCCTGACGTGGTTGATCCCCATGGGAAACGCCTACGACGCTACAGATCGAATTGGTATCTCCGCGCTGCTGTCAGATTGGGTGTGGCGAGGTGCGGGCGAGCTGAATACCAAAGAGTATTCTGATGCGCTAGATCGCTTGGGGGTACAGCGAAGCAGTGGATTGGAGACGTACCATTTTCGACTCAGTGCAACCCTCATCGGCCAACGATTGAAAGAAGCTCTTCCCCCGCTGGTTTCATTGATCCGTCAGCCGATCTTGGGTGATGACACATTTGAATCTGTCCGCGATCTGTGTTTACAGTCGCTTGCCAGTTTGAATGATGATCCTCAGTCACGAGCCATGATTGATCTCAAAGACAAATCCTTTCCCGAGCCGTTCAACCGCTCAACGTTTGGAGATTCAGAAGGGTTAACGACAACGACACCCACAGAGGCTCGCGCACATTGGAACACCCATGCGATCGCAGCCGGATCGATCATCGCTGTCAGTGGCGACGTGGATGGCGATGCGGTGGTGAATCAACTCAATGAATTGCTTGGCGATTGGGCGGGTGAAATTGCTGATCCTAGCCACGCCGGACCAACCGACGGTGGATATTTCCCCACCACTGAAGAAGCATCGCAATGCCACATCGGGATCGCCTACCCCGCACCACGTGAACAAGATAAATGCAGCATGGCTCAGCGGATTGCAACCCAAGTTTTAGGTGGCGGCGTCAGCAGCAGATTGTTTACCGAAGTGCGCGAACGACGATCGTTGTGTTACTCTGTGTATGCAACGTATGCCGCCGGGCGCGATCGCGGTGTGGTGATGGCGTATGCGGGTACTACACCTGAACGAGCGCAGGAGACGCTCGATGTGATGTTGGCGGAAATGAACAAAATGTCAGATGGCGTGGATGCGGATGAGTTTCGCCGCGCCGTGGTCGGCATGAAATCACGACTTGTTATGCATGGTGAATCAACGTCCGCTCGCGCCTCTGCCATCGCGCGTGAACTTTATTTGCTCGGCAAGCCACGCACATTGCAGGAAACTGCAGACGAAGTTGATGCGGTTACGCTAGATGAAGTCAATGCGTACCTTGCAAATGCGAATGCAGGCCCATTCACGATTGTGACCCTTGGACCCGACGCGCTGACCATACCCACGCTGTAGACTCAGCCGGATGTAGACTCAGCCTGATTTTGAATCGGCTGAAGCAACCGGGCGGGTTGTGATCTCTGCAGAAGGTTCAGCGTTGTCAGTGGATAGGTTGGGCTTGTGCATTGACGACGCCATATTGCTGAAACGCGAGCAAATACGAGTAACTTCATCATCCACGGTCCGGCGAAGACGAGTCAGTGTTTGCTTAAGATCTTCGGGCACGATTACTTCACCATCCACTTCTCGAATGAAATAGCGATCCCATGAACGGAGGAACGTAATGGTTTTTTCTGCTTCTGTAACGAGCGACTGATGCGTCGTGGTCAGCGTGGCTACCGCTTCATGTTTTTGATCAAGGTCACTCATCGTCCCCACTATTTCCGATTTCATTGAGCCCAAGCGGTCTGTCTGTTCTTGCAATTGCCGATCAATGGTGCGTGTTCTTTGATCCATGAATCCCGCAACTTTATGCTCCGCTTCCATTTGGCAGATTTCCCACGCTTCGAGGGCGTTTTCAGCACTGGCCTCAATAGCTTCCTTCGATTCTTGGATGCGGCTGTCAATCGCATCACATGATGCGCGCTGTGAATCGCACTGGGTTTCCATCTGGCTAAGTGAAGTGGTCAGCAAGGATTGCATATCAGTGTGGGCCTCTGCCAATTGGGCAGCCGCCTGTTGCTGCAAATCCTTTGCACGAGTTTCTGTTGCCTCGTTCAGCGTTGCGAGTTGCGCTTCAAGCGCAGCTGCATGTTTCGCCTGCTCATTGAGATGTGATTGCATTTCGCCTAGACGCTTCTCTGTCGCTGCGTTGATTGTCTCGCACGAAGTCTTTCGAATGTCTTGCAAGTCTGACCGCGCGGTTTCGAATTGTGTGTTCAAATCTGTGCGAATGCGAATGCAATTCTTGATGATCTCTTGTTGCGTGCGATCCGATGTTTCGTGCAATTTCTCAACTGTTTCTGTATGCACGGTGATCTGTTTATTCAACGCGCTAACACGATCTTGAACCTGTTCGTCAAGAACCTGCTCCGCTTCCTGGAGCTTATCATTCAGATGCTTCACAAGATGTAAGCTACGTTCATTGATGGATTGGGTCGCGGACTCCGTACTTTCAGAGAGCGTATCCAATTTATCAGATTGCTGTTGAACACGGATATCCATGGATGCCACTTTGGCGTTGATGTGACTGCTGACCCGATTGCTCACACGATCTGCTTGTTCGTTAATGGCAATCGACACCGTGGCCGCTGCATCAAGCGCGGTCTGGATGGACTCGTTTTCGTCTGCTAACCCGTCAAGTACGCCTGCTGCGGTAAGCAGTTCATCTCCAAGGGTTGAGCGAAGTTGATTGCACTGCGTTTCAACCTCATGCAGATTCACAATGGCTGTCTCGGCTTCCAATCGAGATTCGCCGATCCGCTCCATTGCTCCCGCCAAAGTCTTGGAATACTTATCTCCCTGAAGTTGGTTCTGGGCACATTCGATCAGATTCTGTAGTCGATCGAAGGATGGTTTTGCTGCAACTTGAATCTCGTCTTCAAGGGAGTCCAAGCGGGCGTTCATGTTTTCTTCCACGCAGTGCCATTGGCGGATCTGCTGTTGGATGCCATCAAACTCAGAATCCAACTCTTCCTCAATGACGACGCGGCTGGCACGCAGGTTATCAATAGTCTGCTTGGCTTCTGCCGTCAGACGAGTGCGCTCCTGATTAATGATCGCTCCTGCATCTGCTCGCAATGACTCAAGGTAATCCACTTCATCGCTTATCGTTGCCGCAATTTCAACCACTTCATTTGCGCGCTTGTCCACGCTCTCGAATAATCGAGCGCCGAGATTCAATCGCTCTTCAAATCGGCGAGTAGTGCTAGTGAGACGACTGTTGAGTGCGTCCGCTTTGGAGACAATCTCGCCCAGTTCGCTGGTTGCGGCGGTGGCATGCTCAACCAACGAACGCAGGTTGGATGACATTTCCTCGTAGGAACGGGCGTCGATCACGCGAGGTGTCAAGAACACACTGTCGTCAGCGATATCCGTGACCAATGATCCTGCTGGTTTGTCCGCCCGCTGCTTTGCCATTTTGGTTCGCGACGTGGTCGCAGATTTCGTCTTCTGCTTCTTTTTCGACGGCTGCCCGGCGGAGCGATTCGCAGGTGGGGCAGGGACCTCAACACGTTGAGGTTGAAGACGGGAACGATTGGCGGCAGCAGATGATTTACTCACGAGCACACTTCCTTAGGTCAGCCCACCTTGCTCGGAACGACGATCTGTTTCATCAATTCGAGCGGCAGGGGTAAACACTCAGCAAAGAATTCCACAATGCACTCCACACACTCCGCACAGAAGCCGGCGGGATAGTGAATTGGGTTATCGTTAATATCGGTCGGTCTCGTAACGAAGTATTGCGATCATCACAAATGAATGCAATCATTTCGGACCGAGAGTGACCCCGCGCAAAAATTGCCGACTATTGCTGGGTTGGGTATAAGTGATTTCGGGCGCAAAGAATTGTGTGACAAGCAGATCGGGAGATTGAGTCCGGTCAACCGTTGGTGTCAACCGTGCGTGTTTCTCGCTCAACTGCAGCTGCATTAAGCGCCGCATGGTTCGCAGTATGCCGAAAATACGCGCGATCGTAGATGTTCATCGGTCGGCTATTGGCAGAGGATGGGCCTGGGGGGGCTGAGGGGGTGTCAAACGAAATTGGTTGATTGACTTTGGCCGCGACCAAATTTTGCATTTTCGCGTGGTATTTGTCCACGTTTGGAAGTGCACTTTGGGCGGATTGGAAATTGAGCGAGGTGAGCTCTACCCGATCCGGGCCACGTGCAGCGGTGATTGATTCCGCACTTGTCGGAGCGGCAGATGGCGGGCTGGCGGTAGGCGCGTTGACAACCGCAGGAGCAGTTGGCTTGGCTGTACTCGTCGTTGAAGATCGTGCAATAGGCATCGGGCGGTTGCTCGCGCTCGGCCGAATCTGATACACACCTTGATTCAACTGGATCTGCATGGATATCCGTCCTTGGAACAATCATGCGAATGATAATGATGATATAAAACAACAATACCAAACTTAGTCATAGGCTATTGATGTCAGCATCCGTGCTGCACCTCGCTTTTCTCACCTTGTTGAGCATACCCGAATGGCGTTGGGGTTGTCAAGAGCAGGATCAGTGGGATGAGCGAAATCGCTCGTCCATTTTATTATTATCGTGGTATGAATTTTGAATAACCGGTTTCGGGACGTGATCGCAGTTGCCCGGAACCATAACGAACGCGCTCAAAGAGTCCGTGCGCATGGGTCAATCAAGCGGGCTAAATAGTCGCCGAATTGGGTGGGTAGGATGACCCTGTAAGATGAAACTGGTGATCAAGCCGCCTCGGTACCCGCAATGCCATCTTGGGTGACAAGAAAGTACTTGTCCGTAATCGGATACGGCAACCGTTGAAAATCGCGCTCGACCCGGTGATGCATCTCATCCGCAAACGGCTCGGGGTCAGGAGTAACCGCAACAAACGTGTCCCGCGCTGGAGTAGCAACATAGAAGTTGCCTCCCATTTCGGGAGCGAGGAAATTGTACAAATTATCCAACAACAGGCGGCTGGCGTCATACCCATCGTGTTCAAGGAAAATCGCAGCCTTGCCCCCCGCTTCGGACTGGACAAATCGAACGCTCAAACGAGGTGTAACTTGCTTCAAATTCCTGCGGGCGATCCGGTCGATTGCATCAATGTCGATACCCCAGCGCATCATCTGCTCAACCGTGATGCTCACGGTAACGAACGGCATATCGATCACGTACAACAGCACCGTGTCATTTACAAACGGCTGATGGACGACAAGCTCGTTGTCCAAATGATCAAAGATAGAACTCGGCTGGATGCGCGGCATCAATCGTTGTTGAGCCATCTCGAACGGCAAAGGCATGTTCGAAGCCGCTTCACCTTCGAGGAAATGTTCTAGGAAGTGCTCGACGATTTCGACGCCGTGCTCCGCGTCGTGGCGCACCATGCGATACAAACTCTGGAGATCCAATCGTCGGCCGTTGATAGTCAGATCAAGCATGCCCGTGAGTTCGATGTCACATTCTGCGGTCATGCGCTCGATGAGTCGGGCAACCTGTTCGGAGAAGGCTTCGGGTTCGCGGGGCATCTTTGCCATGTGTCTGGCTCTTCCAGCAGCAGCGGTTGTGTATTGGCCTGTTCCAACCGCGTATCAAAGCGATGCTGCGACATGGTTGGAACGAAACGTTACAATGCGATTCAAATTCGAGAATAAGACGCACATGCAATTTCTGCATGAGGCCCGTACATAGTGTGTCATCGGCAGGTCGAACAGGCTCCATCAGCCAACCCGGCCAATCCATCAACGCTCGAATGGCAACCTCTCGGCATCAAGCCCCACTGCACACACTATTTCGTGCAGCACTTCGAGTTAGCCCATCAGATCGGTAGATTCAAGAGCGCAGGCTGAACACAATTGACTAATTCCATGCGACCAACGAGTTATTGGTCAAACAGAGATCATTCGTCATCCATAAACTGCAGAAAATGCGCGTCCGTGCTGCTGTGCGAGGCCTTTAAGCATCATCCTTTCGGCGTGACAATCGTGGTCGGCCCGACAAGGTGGTGCAATTGTCTATACGTAGAGGACAGACTTTCTGTTCCAGTGTTCAGGTCCGTCCTGCAGTTATCCGCGATGCACCTGCCTCAATCGCGCAGCTGGTCTACTGTATTTGCATGGCCAATCAGACCTGTACCATTTCAAATGAGATCACCATCGGCTGCGATCACCCGCTGACCATCATCGCCGGACCTTGCGTCCTGGAATCGGTTGAGATGTGCGTCGAAGTCGGCACCCATGTTGGCCAACTCTGTGATGATCTTGGGCTGCCGTTTATCTTCAAAGCAAGTTATGACAAAGCCAATCGTTCGAGTGTGCATTCCGCTCGTGGACCCGGATTGTCAACCGGATTACAACAACTCGCAGATGTTAAGAGTGCGTTGAATCGCCCGGTTACCACAGATTTGCATGAACCTCATCAAGCCAAAGAAGTCGGCGAAGTGGCGGACCTGATTCAGATTCCCGCGTTCTTATGTCGGCAAACTGATTTGCTGGTCGCAGCAGCTGAAACAGGCAAACCTGTCAATGTGAAAAAGGGGCAATTCCTCTCGCCATCTGAAATGGAACATGTCGTTAGCAAACTCAAAGAGGGCGGCGCACAGGATATCATGTTGTGTGAGCGCGGCACATTCTTTGGCTACCACCGGCTCGTCAACGATTTCATCGGCTTGGGTGATCTTATGGAAATAGGCCCACCCGTGTGCTTCGATGCCACGCATTCGACACAACTCCCCGGCGCTTCCAACACTTCAGGCGGCCGACCTGACCGCGCCGCATTACTCGCCAAAGCTGCTGTCGCAGCCGGTGTGCATGCGGTCTTTATTGAATGTCATCCCGAGCCGAGCAAGGGATTGTCCGACGCGTCCAACATGCTGCCGCTAGATGAGATGCAGGGAGTATTGAAATCGCTCAGCGCCATTCGCGGGGCAATTGGCTGATTGATCTTGTGTTCTTTTCTTACCACGCCGATTCGTATACGCGCTATTCGCATCCACCCGACGTCATTCCCGCGCAGGCGGGAATCTAGGGGCATGCAGATGCGATTTGTTTAACTACCAAACTAGAACATGCAAACACGTGCGAACCAAAACACATGCTGCGTTTCATCTCCCTGGATCCCCGCCTTCGCGGGGAAGACGGAAAACGGAGGAAGACGGAAAGCGGAGGAAGACGGAAAGCGGAGGAAGAGATTGCTCTCTATAGTGCGCTGCAGTGCTTTGGTGGGATGGATACCAGCCTTCGCTGGTATGACGGTGGGTTGATTGGCGAGCGCGCATGAAAAAGGGCGGCGCGCTGTGTTCGACACATCTGTGCGTGTGTGTGTGTGTCAATTCCCTAGCAAACAAATCTCAAATATGACTTACGCCGCTTCGCTGAAGTCATCTGCATCGTCATTCGAATCTGCGTCGAGCGCGATGGGTGCGTCCGCACGTTCGGACCAATCTTCCGCATTGGGGAGATTGATTTGCGACGGTTGTACTTTGCGGTAGCCGAGTCTGCGAAGGATTTCGATGATGTCGCACCATGTCGGATACGTAACGCCGTTAACGCGTTTGAATGCATCAATCGCCATGAGAAACAGGAACTGCTCCTCGCTCATTTCACCTTCTTCTGCGGATCGGTTCATATCCGATCGACGGCGGCCTGGCCCTCTGCGACGCTCGAGGCCGGTGTCGGGTGTGGCGGCGCCGCTGCTATTGAATGGAACTGAAGAGGGTGCTTTGGTGTCGTCTTCATTGGTTGATGAAGAAGAAGAAGAAGATGATGATGATGATTGACCTGCAACAGCATCGCGGCGATCGGTAAAGAGTCGACGGTCTGCGATCGTGCCTTCAACTTCTTGGTAGGCTTCATCGCTATTTGATGTGTTGTCAGCGGGGGTGGATTCTTCCGGTCGTCGGTTAGCCATCATCATGATTCGGCACTCCTGATGATTGGTGTCATCATCATCATCATTAACGTGTTCATGCACGGGAGGTGGCGACATGTGTGTAGTGCCGGAAGATGTGTCAATCGCTAACGCGGTAGAAACCTATTGCTTTGGTGACCCTCAGCCGGATTTCTAGCGGAGCGTCAATCTCAATAGTTTTCGTCTTCCTCGTCAGCGTAATACTCAAACGGGTCGCTTTCGTCGTCGTCGTCCTCGCCGCTTTCGTATTCTTTGAGCTCTTCCGCTACGTCGTTATCATCCCATGATTCATCTTCCTTGAGTTTGACTTTGTCGTCTTCTTCGTCGTCAAACTCAAAGCCCTCCTCGTCATCAGAATCATCGCCATCGCCACCCAAACGTGAGTTGGTGACGGTGTAGATACTGTCAGTATCGCCCAAATCGAGGTCGGGGTGAATGTGGAAGCCAGATCCATCATGGGATTCATCATCTGCAATGACCGATAATTTTTCCGAACAAGTCAGTGTGCCAAACGTCAACATCATCAAAAAACTCCGATGGCCCCTTGGGACCAGCCTACGCTCACACCCGCTCCCACCGAGCGAATGGCAAATTGCTGCGATATATAACACCCATGTGGCCCAAAAGCAACCCCCGCGTCGATCTGAATTAAGAGAATAATCAGGAGAAGAGGAAATCTGGGGATGGCAGACAACAGACGTCTTCCCCCTATGATGCTCACGAACACTGCTTTGGAGGCCTAATCCTTTGGAGTTTGCTGCTCGGAAACACCATTGATACGGATCAACGGACTGTATTGGAACGTGCGTTCTAGGGCCCGTGTCAGATCGGATGTCCGGCCATTCTGGTCGATTTCAGCCGAATTTCACCGTTTATGGAGATGCTTGTGCGGGAAGAGCCTTACGACAATTCCACCCCCCCAACGATCCAAATCGTTGCCCCGATCCTTGCCTGGTTGATCCCAGGATTGGGCCATTGGTCGCTCGGTTACCGCCAACGTGCCATTTTCATCGGAATCGGCATTTTGAGCATGTACATTTGCGGCTTGCTCATCGGCAGCGTCAATGTCATCAACAAGACGGACGGATTCTGGTGGTATTGTGGTCAAACCATGATCGGTCCTGCCACCCCAGCGATCAATGCCTGGAGGGCATCACACAAATATCCCGATGATCCGGCTGACTCTTCAAATGCTACAACATATGCCTCGCCCTCGTTTGCCAAAGTGAACGAAGTGGGCACGCTGTATACGACCTTGGCGGGCATGTTGAATTTGATGATGATCTTGGATGTGCTCTACAAATCGCCGAATTCGACGCCGAATCGGGGTCGACGCGGTGAAGACGGGAGTGCCGCATGATGATGATGATCATGACGTTGTTGTCGACCTTCCTGTTGAGCCACATCGCTGTTCCAATTGGCTCCCAATCGGCCGGATTGGCCCTCACGCTTGGCTATCGCCCCTTTTTGGACCCGCTGGATGCGTACGGCGCGTGGTTCTTTCTCAGTATTCCATTAGTGTTCTTTGTCGCGATGAGCTACAAAGCGCTCCGTGTCCCCACCATGCGATACTACTGGCGACAGGTTTTTAAGATGACCGGGCAGATTGTGATCGCACTTGTGCTACTTTCTGCAGCGTTGTTTATCCTCGTCGAAGTGGCCCTTCCGTTTATGTAATGATGGTCTTCCGATCCCGGTCGTCGACATCACCCTGCCGATCCCTCCCCACATTTCAGCAGCGCATGCCGATTGGCGTATTGCGTTCCTATTTCCCTCCGGTATATCCGGTAAATCATTGATCTCATTGCTGATACAGCAGATGTGCCGAACCTGAGAACTAATGGGCCGGTACAATCGGCACGCCTTTCTCGTTGCGAAGTGCTGTTACGGATCTTCAACCGGATAAACGCAGGGAACACTTGGCTTTCTAGACAAGGTGAGTACACCTCTAGTGTTAGAGAATCATGCTACAAAAGACCCAAAGGACGGACCGACCAATGTCGTTGTTTACCCACTGTGTCAATCGCCTGAAGCCTACTCGGCTTGGCGTTCGACGAACCGCACAGGCCACGCTGCTTACTACCGTTGCCACGACCGCCAGCTGCCTGACTGTCACCTTACCTTCAACTGCCCTGGCGCAACACGCAACCACGCTTCCCGCGGTGGACGGTGCACCGTTGCCCACCCATGATGGGTTTACGGTCGGCACATTGGACAACGGCCTGACCTACATGATCAAAGAACATACGACCCCGCCCGGTTGGGTCGCGGTTCGCTTGCTCGTGACATCGGGCTCATTAAATGAAGATGAAGACCAGCGCGGCTTGGCCCACTTCTTTGAACACCTGGCCTTCAACGGCTCAGAACATTTCCCGCCCGGCTCACTCATTCCGACGTTTGAAGATATGGGTGTCGAATTTGGCCGCAACCTAAATGCATCGACCGGCTTTGACCGCACGTTGTATTTGGTCAACTTGCCCAAGAATGACGACGCAACCCTCGAGACCGGATTGACCTGGGCTTCAGATGTTGCATTTCGAATTAGCTTGACGCCGAATGAAATCGACAAAGAGCGAGGCGTGATTACCGAAGAGTGGCGAACCGGCCGCGGCGCAGGCGAACGCATTCGTGAAAAAATGTGGGGCTCCATGATGCCGGGTGCCAAGCTCCCCGCTCGTTGGCCCATTGGTATTATCGACGTGATTAACGCAGCAGACTCCGAACGGCTGCAACGGTATTACGACCGATGGTATCGCCCGAACAAAATGACCCTTATGATCGTCGGCGATGTGAACGCAGAAGCAATCTTGCCCACGATTGAAAAGTTGTTTAACGTGCCCACCCGTGATGGTGGAACCAACGCGCCTGATCGCTCTGCTGAAATCACGCCATACGCAGATCAGAAATCAATCGTCGTCACCGACCCAGAGTTTGTCGGCTGCGATGTCGATTTGGTGTATCTGAGCGAAGGGCTCCCCGGCGTTACCACCGTTGAGACATTTCGTGAACAACAGGTGAACACTATTGCATCATTCATTTTCACTCGCCGACTCGACAACATGATCCAAGAAGGTGGCATGCCTTTCCGCCAGGCGAGCGCAGACATTTCACCGGTGTTTCGACAGTTTACATATTCATCCGTCTCCGCGTCCGGCGAGCCTAATGATTGGGCGCCTTCCTTGGAGATAATTTCTCAGGAAGTCAATCGCATCCATCAATTCGGTGCGGTTGATTCTGAATTGGAGCGAGCAAAGAACGCCATTTTAGCGGGCGTGAGGCAATTCGCCGCGCGCGAAGATACGTTCCCATCCCAAGCACTCGCAGGATATGCGATCGGCGTGGTGAACAACGGCGACACGTTGATGTCTGCCGCCCAAACAGCAGACGTACTCGAGGACATCTTTCCCACGATTACGTTAGCGGACATAAATGCATCGTTACAAAAATACTTTGATCCGAGCCGAATTGCGTTTACGTTAACTTTGCCTGAAAACGATGATGTGCATGCTCCGACGGACGAGGCGTTTCTCGCTGTTGCAACCGCAGCCCTTGCAATTCCCGTGCAACCGTACACCGAAGAGGCGGCCGTCGCTGCTTTGATGACTGATGCCCCGAAAGCCGGCGCGACCGTTAGCGAAACTACGGATGACGAGCTGCAGATCACAACCACGATGTTTGCAAACAACGTCGTCATGCACTACATGCACAATGACCTGTACGAAAACACGGTCTCGGTAACAATCAATATCGAAGGTGGTGAGATTGAAGAGACGGAAGAGACGCGAGGCTTGACCGCTGCTGCGGTAGCGGCCTGGAATCAATCCGCCACGAGCACGCTCACCAGTCCGCAGATTAATGATCTGATGTCGGACAAGAATACCAACGTGAGTGTAAGTGGTGGAAGTCGTGACTCGGTGCAACTCACAATCTCCGGCCTGCCGGATGATTTGGAATTCGGCTTACAACTCGCCCACCTCCTGCTCACAGATCCAATCGTCGAGCCATCTGCCCATGCAAATTGGAGCAACGGCCTTTTGGAACAGATCAACGCACGGCGCTTTGATCCCTCCGCTCAGTTACGAGCTAGCCTTGCTTCCGCTCGCACTGATGACATCCGCTACGCGATGATCACAGAAGCCAATGTCAAAGCCAACACTATTGAGCGGACGACAGCATGGATGCAACATTTGATTGCATCCAACCCGATTGAAGTAACTGTAGTGGGTGATGTTGAATTCACGGACATGAAATCGCTGATCGCCCAGTACGTTGGATCATTGAGCAACAAGGAAACCGTCGGATCGGTTGCCCAACCGCTTCGCAATCTCAAAGTGCATCAAGGCCCACAACACATCAAGACGACCTTCGTTTCCAAAGAGCCACTTTCAATGGGGTTCATTTGTTTCCGAGGTGCGGACTCTGCGGATGTGAAAGAGAAGCGATTGCTCGAAGTTGCAGCTTCCATTTTGTCGACTCGCTTGAATCGCGAGATTCGAGAAGAACGCGGCATTGTCTACTCCATCGGCGCGGTCAGCGTGCCTTCGGACGTATTCCCCGATGTTGGGTTGTTCTATGCAGCATCACAATGTGCACCCGAAAATGCACAACAGTTGGTCGATGTGGGTATGGACGAGTTTGCCAAGTTTGCCCAAGACGGGCCCAGTGGCGACGAAGTGCAAACTGCATTGGCGCAGATCACTTCCAATCTCAGTCAAGCAGTACAGGATCCCGGCTATTGGGTGAATGGGCTGAGCCATATCGGTATTCGAAGTAATTCTATGGACGAGTTGCGTGATCACTTGCAGTTCTTCGAAGAAGAAGTGACCAGCCAAGATATACATGATGCGTTCAAGAAGTACTTTGTTGAAGACCGCATGATTACGGTGCAGGTGTTACCGATTTCTGAGGAAGAAGCAGCCGCTGCGGATGACGGCCACTCTGGCTGATCGACAAAGACTGTTTCTTGTGAATCCAATTCCCCCAGCCCGGCGAGCAATCGTCGGGCTGTTTCTTTTTATATGGTGTACGACTTGGTGAGTGTTACGTGCAAGCAGGCCGCAACCCGCACTTGCTGAAGTAGATCAACTGCGTGCAATGCCAAGTTCATCTCTTAACCAATCGGTGAAACCATCGGCGCGATAGGCAAAAACAATCTCCACAATGCGCTTGCAATCCTTCGCCCTGACATTGTCCCCAAGATCAAAGCCCGGCTTCAACACAAGGGTTGGTATCCAGGTTTCACTCGACCCTTCAGATGAATACTTGACTTCACGTTTGAGTTTGACGTCGCGGATTGCTGCAATGGGAAGAGAGATCAATTCGGATCGGCCACAGGTTTGGGGGAGCGCCAAAGTCTTGTTGCTGTGATCGATAACGAGATCTCTCTTTCCGCTCTTGATCAACTTCATACACCACAGACAAACTCCAGCCGCCACCAATCCAGAAACGGCCCACGCTCCATACACAAATTCCAGACTCGGCGACATGCCCATCAGGAAACTCGCGATGAGAATACTGAGAGCGGTTGCAACACACGCGGCGATGAACGCTGCCGCCAACGGAGTAATCGCGGGGATGCGCACGCGCACAATGTCGTTCGACAATCTTTGAATTTTGAATCCACCTGCAATGGGCTTTTTAACACGGACTGCGATCATTTGTAGGAGCAACCACCACGAGCCAAGCATCACCAGATTAAACGGCGTCAAAAAAAGCAACATGAAAAAATCTGTCCCTCCAACTCCCGGCTCCAGAATGGCAAGCTCGGGATTTTGCGGATCATAATATACCGTAACATCCGCACCTACGGGATACTTGGACACCGCCCGATTCGCTTCACTCTGATCAGAGTGGCCAGTCACGCCGAAGCGGTATGAGTCACTTTCAAATTGCTCGCCTTCAACCTCAAAGGCAAATCGAATATCTGCAGAATAGGTGGTACCATCCGCGTCATGCTCGCGCTCGACCTGACTTTGCAACACTTGGCCTGCGGTGGTTGGAAACAAGACTGCACGTTGTTGATTTGAAATGTCGCTATAGGTTTTAGCATCAAACAAGCCCGTAAAGGCCGTCCAAAACAATGCGAAAATGGTTACAAACACCATGGCACCTGATGCTGCTTTGGCGGGAGTTTTTTTTGTGCGTCGCTTCTTCTTACCCATAGCGAAAGTGTAGCGATCGCAAGACAACATCAACCGCAAAATCCGCGTGCAATTCTTTGATTGGCCTCAGTAAGACATGCTAGTATTTCAAAGAAAAGCAAGCACGCCGACCGCGCTGCCTGCCGTCAAGCCCATAATGATGCAGATGCATGTCCTACTATGCTATTGAATATTGCAGGGCATGAGTATCAGAGTGCTGTATTTTGGGAATTCGATCCCATCATGGTTGTCAGTATGTTGTTGCGAGAGAATAAGGAGGTGGTGAAGTGAGGATTGTTGATAGATTGGTGTTTCCAGAACTTCGAGAAGTACACAAGGGTGTTGCAGCTGAAGCCATGGTTTGCGTGTTTACCGAAAGAGGGATGTTGCAGCTGAAAATGCTAGTGGTTTACATCGTGATCTATTTCGCGTTTGTGATGAGTGCAAATCCAGCAATATGGGCTCTGTTATCGAGGTTGTCGTTTCAACGATCGATGTCCCATAATCTTGACATGTCTATTTTTCTACTTTCGTTGGGAGCCGGACTGTTGCTTTCACAATATGTCGTATTGCGGATCTTTAGGAATCAGATTAGACAGAAACTGGCGATCTATCTACAAGACCTTGAGGGTGTCGTGGTAGAAGAGGACGAGGGTGCAATAGACTGCAAGGTAGGGTGATTGATCATTAAAAAGTGGGCGAAAGGAATGATGGTGTTTGCAGGGCTGTGCCCTTCTCAATTGCATCGACATCCTCCAATCCATGCGGCTTTCGTCAGCTCACTCTTGTTTCTCTTCCTTGTTTTCATCAATGGAGTAATGCAGTGACGCCCATGCGATTCCACGATTGAGGCGAATGTCCTCAGCTGCTTCCATCAGCAAGTTCCCCATTTGCGCACAACCGCGCGGGAAATTGAGCAACACATTCGCAGGTGCGCCTTGCAATGCGTAAATAGATTTCAAGACTACCAATTGTGTGATCGCACTGCCAAGCCCTGCGACGAGCGCCACGATACCAAAACCCATATCCGTCGGCCACGCGATTATCCCTACGATAATTGTTGCAAGAATGACCAACGGACTGACGGCCAAGAATCTTAATCGCCAAGCTGCAGATCGCAAGCGAGGCGAATTGCGATTGGCGCCCTCGATCATAATGCGCTTCCAACCTCGACGGAATTCATCTATCGTTTCGTACATACGCACGGTGAACAGTGAGCCAGCAAAGGTGACACCAATGCGGAATCCATACCGGGTAAGTCGACGGGCGAAACGCAGATCTTCTAAGATCGCATTGCGCAATCCTTCATGCGTACCAATGGATTCATACACTTCACGTTTGAACAACATGAATTGCCCATTTGCAAACGGCCGACGATCTTTCGTCTCTTCGCGATTGGCTTTGGTAAGCGGATACATGCGCATGAGCGCCATCGCGGCGATCGGCTGAGCAGTTCTCTCAAACGGATGTTCGAATCGCAATTGGCCGAGCAAACTCAGAAAATCGAGCGATCGGCCGTGCATATACGTAAGACTCTTTGAGATCAACGTGGGCGCAAAGAGCGTATCTGCATCGGTGAACAACAAATAGTCACCGGTTGCTTTTTGGTATCCATGCCAACACGTGTGGCATTTCCCTGACCACCCTTCGGGACATTCATCTAATTCGAACACTTGTAGCCGATCATCTTGGTCGGCTATGCCGCGAGCAATCTCCACCGTCCGATCGGTACACCGGTCTGCGACGACGATGATCTCCAATTGCGGGTAGTCAGACGCAAGAATGGAATGCAATGCTTCTGCGAGCAGCAATTCCTCGTTGTGGGCGGGGATGATGACGCTGATTCTTGGGAGGGGTGATTCATCGTCATTGATATTTGAGATTGTCCCTTTGCATTCTTCCAACGGCGGCGCAACCCGCCTCCCAGCTCTGATAACCGCCGCGGCAGACAGCCACATGACAACCAACCCAATGCATGATGCGATGAGCAGCCAGCCGATTCCAATAAATATCATGATGATCGAGTCAGGCAATGGAATTTTGATCCCCCAAGGAGCGTTGGGTTAGCGTATCATTCAAGGGCGTGGTATTCTTTGATTAGCGGAGGAATTCAACATGTCGAATCTCTCATCCCACAGGATCGAAGATTGGCTTTCGACGAATGGTATGCCGATCTTTTCATTTACTCGTCAAGCCATCCAATTGGCGGATCGGACGGCGATTGACGAGTATGGGTTGACGGGCATGATCATGATGGAAAACGCTGCCCGCAATGCGGTCGAAGAGATACTTGTCTGGGTCGACGACGAGACTGAGGACATACCGATTCCGCTGATCTTGTGCGGCAAAGGCAACAACGGCGGTGACGGATTGGCGATGGCACGGCATTTGTTCAATGAAGGTCTCGATCCGATCGTCGTACTGGCCTTTGACCCCAAGACAGACACGATGACGGAAGAAGTTCGTACACACCTTCAAATCGTGCACAAGATGGGCATTCAGATAGAGCAAGTAAGTGCGCCTGACCCACGGTCAGCTATGGACCAACTCGTTCAAAATTTGGATGATCCGGAACAGCCGGACAGCGAGTCACCATCACTCTTGATTGTGGATTGTCTATTAGGAGTAGGGCCAACCAAGCCGCCTCGCCAACCCATAGACGACATCATTTCTTGGGTGAACAGTTATCGAAAGTCCCACCCTGCAACCGGGGTAGTTGCGATTGATGTTCCCACGGGTTTGGATTGTGATTCGGGTAAGCCGTTTGCAAACGACGCTGTCCGGGCGGATTTGACGATCACCTTTGTGGGGTTGAAGGAAGGCTATTTGACCGATGCAGCACAAGAGTACCTCGGCGACCTCGCGATTGCCGAAACCGGGCTTCCAATTGCTCTGATTGATCGATTTGGCCAATTCGTCGGCCCGGATGAGCTCTTTGAATAGCGTCACTGATGAGTAAGGTCTGAAGCCAGTCGAAAAATCGCACCACACGAAAAAAGAGAATGCCCCACCTGCTCTGAATGAAATCTGAGCCCGCAGCCTTGCCAATAATACAATATTGTCCCAGAATGAAGCTTCGCCCGGATTGAAGGATGAGGAACATCCGGACGCCACGATAACATTGCCCCACCCGAAGAAGTGCGATTTGCCTATGAACTACTCTAATTCTGAACAGCGACAGCAGGCGGCGAAGGTACAGACTGCGTCGAATACGCTGACGAACGTGTTGGCCATCTTAGTCTTTCTCATGGCGATATGGATGCTGTGGACGCAGGTGTGGCCACGCATTCAATTTGGCTCTGCCCAATCACGCACCATCACGCCTCGAGGGGATTTGGCCGATTTTGAAAAGGCGACCATGGCGGTTTTCGATACCGTCGCACCCTCAGTGGTATTCATTGAAAATAACCAAGTTCGATACGACCGCAGAAGTCGCCAAAGCCTGAGCCTCCCCCAAGGATCGGGGACTGGTTTTATTTGGGATACCAAGGGCCACATCGTCACGAATCTACATGTGATCGCGGGCTCGGATAGTTTGACGGTCACCCTTGCAGACGGTTTGGGATATCAGGCTGAGGTGGTGGGTGCGTCCAAGGAATATGATTTGGCGGTCATTCGTATCGGTGCATCGCTTGATGTTTTGGATCCAATTCCGTTGGGCACGTCAGATGACTTGCGGGTAGGGCAATCGGTTTTTGCGATCGGCAACCCGTTTGGATTTGATCATTCCCTGACTCGTGGAATCATCAGCGCACTTCATCGTGATTTACCCCAAAACACGGGCGTGGTTTTGCACGATGTTATTCAAACCGATGCTGCCATTAACCCCGGCAATTCGGGCGGCCCACTCTTGGATAGCGCGGGCAGACTCATCGGCGTTAATACTGCCATCATCAGCCCATCGCAAGCAAATGCGGGAATTGGATTTGCAATCCCCGCAGACCTTGTGAATCGCGTTGTCCCGCAATTGATCAACAACGGAAAAGTCGTCAAGCCAGTCCTCGGCGTGCGACTCAACGCGGACGGCATTCGGTTTCGCAACAAGCAATTCAAAGGGCTGCGCATTCAAATCGCCTATCAAGGATACCCCGCAGATAAAGCTGGTCTGCTCGGCGATCGTCGAGATGATCGCGGCATTCGCATACCCGGCGATATGCTCGTGTCGATTGATGGCCAGTCGATTGACGATCTTGATGATTACAATACGTTGATACAAAACCGTGATGTAGGCGACAACGTCATCGTCAATTTTCTGCGCTTTGATGCTGATGGATCAACCACAGAACATGAAATTGAAGTGGTGTTGGCGGCACTTGCAGACGGCGGTTGACCGATCAATCAACCCATTTTCCCGTCAGACAGATACACTCGAATCTG
>PJEL010000616.1_pt1 | contig 41577 bp, 36 predicted proteins | sample 1853271 | NCBI WGS metagenome assembly PJEL01 (sample SAMN08108733, study PRJNA415343) | Invertebrate metagenome, whole genome shotgun sequencing project. | host: Globobulimina | place: Sweden: Gullmar Fjord | collected 2015-08
TGTTGGACAAGTTGTTTCTACCCAGTCAGTGACATCACTCCACCAACCCGCTTGCGCACCTGAAGAAAGGCTCATACCAATGGCCACTGCCATTGCGGATAATTTATTATTTGTTTTCATGCTCATTCCTGAATTCCGTTATTGTTATTATTGCTTTAGCGCTTGTTATTATTTGCACATCGACAAAGACCCTACGTCGATCATTTTATTGTGGACTCAGAGCCATAAAGATAAATAGTAAAAATGACCTATCTCTTCCCCCTAATTAATAGTGATACCGAATACATTTTTAAGAATTATTCTCATTTAAAACTTGCAATACAAATAAGAATCGTTATTATTAAATTATTCCAACGGGATGCAGTCAGTCCAAACTCTTTCGAAGAGGCCGAAGTTAACAGCGAGGCGAGGTACTGATTACAACCCAGAGGATGTTGAACCAATCACTATGGGAGTGGTGCTTGGCTCAACTTCTCTAAGCAATTCTTCACGGCGTTGCCAAGAGATCTCTCTCATCAAGCTAATCACGGTTTATTTGGCCAGCTAGATACGAAAGTAACTAGATCTGGCCGTTTTTTTGTCCTCCCCTCTTTATTTAAGTTACACACCGCAAGAATGATCTCAGCTCCTTTAACTGCCAATACTTTTGCACTTTCCAAACCCAAGGCTGCAGTCTTACTCATTGCGGAGTTTTTCAACAGGCTGATATTGCGCACCTTTACCATCTAATAATTGCTGCCGAGTTGTTTCTTGAATAGCACCACCGATATTAATCGCCCATTGTCGACCTCCGGGTACTAATTTACGACCACACTCCACCACAAACATAATGCTAAAAGTAAGTGGTCCAAATAATACCCAAGGCGTAAAGCCTATGCCCAAGGCTTTTGTTGTATGGCGATCGAGAAAATAACGATTCAGCCCCTTATGAATATGGAATTTTATTCTACGCTGCCACATACGTTTTGGATGCGCCGCTTGTAATGGTTCTTGTAATAAAGCTTGAGCCAGGTGTTTAGAATCTTTATCCGCTCCTGGCTGCGCAATGGTGAGGGTATAAAGCAAACGCCGAGCTGCTCTTTCCGTCGTTGGCATACGATCGATGGAGATTCCTAACAAGTAACCTACGTATCGCCATAAGTGCAGTACCGCTCGGGCTTCTTTTTTAGAAATATGAAAGCCCAATAAACGGCTACCATCAGTAAATAAAGAAGAAAAAGCGAGATTCGTCGCTAGCATATCTGCTTGATTAATCGGTATCCCCCATTTCTCATTACTCCATTCAGGGTTCTGTTGAATGCGCACTCTCAACATAGCATGCATTATTCGCACACGAATGGCCGTTTTCACCCCAGGCTCAAAGCGCGCCGCCCCCCCCTCACGAGTAATATCAATCCAAAAGCTATTCGTTTCGGCAATGCGATTCGCTGCCGATGCATCCAACGCGCCGGTAAAGACCAAGGGTTTATTGATCGCAGAAGATTGATATCCCCCCATCAAAGCAAAGTTTCTTAAAACATAACCTCCTAAATTTCCAGTGCGACGCACCGTTTCACTGGCTAATACCAATTGCTCTTGATCGACCCAAGCAGGTACATGATCAACTTGATCAAATAGGGCTTTTAACTCTGCTGGAGGATTGTCAATGGAATCGATACCCTGATCCAATGCGTGGGAAATCAACTGACGTAACTCAGCGCCATCCATCTCGGTGGCTAAATCTGCAACCGCATCGGCTAATGGATCCCCGACCATCAGCTGCTCACCATAATTCCGCACCTCCTCTTCACCTGGACGACCAATTTTTAGCAGTAATAAACGGCCAAAAACAGAATCCCAAATACGACCAAAGGTGGGAGATGGGTAAACGAAGCGCTCTGGTAAACTAGCATCAGTCATGATTACGAACCTTATTATATTTATCTTTACTGACTTATATTTCAGTCTATTGTTACCGCGATCGCTGCGATGCTTCCAGTCGACTTTGCATATCAGCTCATAAAGTTCTACATTAGTGACTCACTTTTCTTTTCGGTTCTAGATCCTTTAATGATGAAAGCCCTAATCGAACACAAGGTTTATTATCGATTTGCCTATGTGCTGATCTACAGCTTGATGCGCCAAGGTTTAAGCGAGCAAAAAGCATGTGAATACTTACGCTTTACCCCCATAGCCAAAACCGACGATACTTATCGCATTCCAATACAGCATGTTTTACGTGCCTGCCATACCATCAGCCATGATAAATCTAAGTCACTAGCCTGCATTCAACTCGGCCTGAATATTAAACTTGAAGATTTTGGTGTTTTAGCGAGAACGCTAAGTTTTTGTCCCACTCCACGCAGTGCTTTTAGTCTGTATAACAAGATGAGCTGGTTATTGAATGAGCCTGCGGCTCCTAAACTAGTGATTGAATCAGATACCATTACCGTACGCCTAAACAACACCCCTGAGGGCCATGATTTCGTTCCCTTTATCGAGTTTAATACCGGCTCAATCATCGCCTTATATCAACAAATTAGCGGGGGCTTTGGTAACCAATATTTAAAAAACATATATTTTTCGCATTCAATACCTGCGGGCTTATCAGTAAAACAGTACGAACACCTTTTAGGCTGCAAAGTGAGTTTTAACTGTGAATATAACGCCATCGTAATTGATGCGAGCGTAGCGGATTTCCCTATGCATACCGCCGATCAAGCGTTTTTTAATCATACTCAATCAGGCTATGAAGAGTTAACTGAAAAATTAAGCGGTAATGACTTATTAAAAAATAAAATCGCTAATTACATTCATAACCAGAAAAATTATCAGCTCAACATTGATCAGTTAGCTAATGAGTTGGGGTTTAGTATTAGTACGATAAAACGTCGCTTAAAAAGCGAACATACGCATTTTCAACAAGTACTCGACCAAGCTCGCTTAGAGCAAGCAACTAAACTTATCGATCATTCGTCCATGGGCATTACCGATATCGCTAACGAATTAGGTTATCAATCTCCCGCTTCTTTTTCGCGAGCTTTTAAACGCTGGTTAGGAATATCGGCGAGGCAATACCGGCAACAAAAAAAGCAATCATCATGATCTCGCGCAGTCCCTTGGGCTCTGGCCAAAATAACGAGTAAACTCTCGGCTAAACTGAGTCGGGCTTTCATAGCCGACTTGGGTGGCCGCTTGTTTTACTTTTAAGCCTTGATCTAATAGCAATTCTTTCGCTCGGTTCAGACGAATCTTTTTGACATATTGAATCGGTGATGACGACGTGACTTGGCGAAAATTACGATGAAAGGTCGAGCTGCTCATATTAGCCATGCTGGCTAACTGTTCGACATCTAAACTGCTTTGATAATTATTGTGCAAATATTTTAATACCCTATCCAATCGCGATAAGCTGGTATTGTGTGAAACAAGAGCAAACATAGGCGCAGCTTGTGGCCCTTGTAGAATATGATACATCACCTCTCGGATTAAACTTTTCCCCATCACATCACATTCCAAAGGTGAGTTTAAACATTGTGATAAACGCAGCACAGAATCTAATAATGGGTCGGTGCATTGGCAAACAAATAAACCTTTCGTTTCAGCCTGATGAGTACTGGGTTTAATTTTTTGATGTTCGTCGAATAATCGCACCAACTCGTTCAACAGACCTAGGTCAAAATCCATCATTAAAGAAAACAGCGGTTTTCCTTCTTCTACCAGCGTTTCGCACTCTGCTGGCATAGGTAGGGTCAGTACCAAGTAGTTATTCGGATTGTAATCATAAGCTTGCTGGTCGAGGTATACCCGCTTACTGCCTTGAGCCATGATGATAATGCCTTGGCTATAACATAATGGCACTCGCTCGGTAGACTTAGTCGCCTTAAACACCCCTATGCCCTTTAAAGCGGTTGGGTTATAGCCATCTTTGTTAGCTAGCTTATCTAGATTCTCGACTAAATCGTCGACTAAATTACCCATCGGTAAACCTCGGTTAGTTGCTATAGACAGTGTATCTAAGCAATTAATAGGCGTCATGCTTAATTCTCATCGATGGTAGCTTTAGGCATGTTTTTGACGGAAAAGCCCATTCTAATATTAACTATCACTGGTAATCTGTATGCATCAAAAAGAGATCAACAAAACCACTATTAGATAATTGAACAGAGAGATAACCCGATGCAAAACTTTGATTACTACAATCCTACCCACATAGTTTTCGGCCAAGACCGTCTAGCGGAATTGAATACCCTAGTGCCTGAAAATACCAAGGTGATGGTTTTATTCGGTGGCGGCAGCGTAAAACGTAATGGCGTTTTAGATAAGGTACTCGCCAGCCTTGGTGAGCGCGAAGTAGTTCAGTTTGGCGGTATCGAACCAAACCCACAATTCACGACGCTTATGAAAGCGGCTGAGCTGGCACGTACTGAAAAGGTCAATTTCTTATTAGCCGTCGGTGGTGGTTCTGTTATGGACGGCACTAAATTTGTTGCCCTAGCAGCGAAAAAAGAAAACGACGAGCATACGTTATTGCACCACGGTTTTGCTCCTGTGCCGATGACAGAAGCCCTGCCATTAGCCTGCGTCGCGACTTTACCCGCCACAGGTTCAGAAATGAACATGGGGGCAGTCATCACGATGAATGATCAAAAATATCCAGTCATGTCGCCACTGACTTTCCCGAAGTTTTCTTTTTTAGACCCAGACTTCACTTTGAGCCTCCCTAAAGAACAGATTGCTAACGGTGTGGCTGATTCTTTTATCCATGTAGTGGAGCAGTACCTTACTTATCCAGTCAATGCCAAGGTGCAAGATCGTATTTCTGAAGGCATTTTGAAAACCTTAATCGAAGAAGGACCAAAAACCTTTAACGCTAATAACGACATCGAAGCGCGTAAAAACTTCATGTGGTCTGCCACCAATGCTTTAAACGGATTGACTGGCGCGGGTGTTCCACAAGATTGGTCAACCCATATGATCGGCCACGAAATGACCGCCATGTATGGTATTGCCCACGGCCGTACCTTGGCCATTATCTTGCCATCGCTATTGCGTGAACGAACGGAGCAGAAGCGTGCCAAGTTATTGCAATTTGCTGAACGTGTTTGGGATATTGCTGAAGGTAGTGATGATCAGAAGATTGCGCTGGCAATCGATAAAACCGAAGCCTTCTTTAATGGTTTAGAGATTGTAACGAAACTTTCTCACTACAATATTGATGAAGCTGGCATCGATACCTTAGTTAACAACATGGAGAAGATGGGCTTAACCGCACTGTCGGAAAGCGGCGATCTGACTTTGGATATTGTGCGTAAAATTTTGCTTGCTGCGTTATAAAGCGCCCAAATTGTGGTTTAAACAACTTTTTAAGAAATATTCTCATTTAACTATTGCAATGCAAATAAGAATCGTTATTATTAAGTTATTCCAACGGGATGCAGTTTATCCACAAGGATGTTGAACCAATCACTATGGGAGTGGTGTTTGGCTCAACGTCTCTAAGCAATTCTTCACGGCGTTGCGTAAGAGATCTCTCTCATCAAGCTAATCACGGTTATTTCGGCCAGCTAGCTATTTCACTTTTAAAGTGAGGTAGTTACGTCTGGCCTCTTTTTTATGCAATGATTATGAAATGACCTCAGACATACATCATTATGATAATGGCAAGCCACTCAACCGCTCAGAGTCCATCAAACGACAACTAGAGCGAGACGCAGCCAAACACTTCTTGCGCTTATACGAACAGGCGCATAATACCCCAATGCGCAATATCTGGCATAACGAGCCAGCAAAACCCGATATTTCCTGCCACCTAGATGGCGAACCACTCGATCTTGAAATTGCCCACCTCTACGCCAGTAGCAGCGAAGCAAAGATACTCACGCAAGAACTTATTGATCAAAATCAAGGGAACCAGAAAAATCAAACCAGTGAAACTGTCTTATCTCCCAACGATAAGCAATTAGAGCTGTTTCATTACTTAGCCGATTTGATCGAGATGGATAGTCAGCAACGGCTTATAACAGCGTTGAGCCGCATACTCATTAGTAAAGCCAAAAAGTTTTACGACTCCCACCGAGTTTGGCTCGTTATTCGCAATGCCAGCCCACTATGGCGTGTTGAGGACTTCAAACGTTGCAGCAAGCATTTTCACATGCCCGAGACCCCCTTTGAGCAAGTATGGCTATTACCCGACTTTAATGGCAGCCAAGAACCGATACGCCTTGTTTAAGCACTTGTTTAAAGAAAAGTAACTCTATAAAGTATTTTCCTAGACGATAAAAATAAATAGATGAAAACAATCAAAAGGATACTTATGAAAACCCTTATCACACTCATCATGACCACACTGATGTCACTACAGGTGATGGCCGCCGATCTAAAAAGCCAAGATGTTTCCCAATGGCTTACGTCTATGCCGACGTTAAAGCCATGGCTAGAGAAAAATGAAAGCAAGCTAAGCGCCAATATCAGCGAGCCTAATAACCCTGAAGTGGTATTTAAAGAATCCGTACCTGCACTAAAAAAAGCCGGTCTTTATGACGAACTGAATGGCAAAGTGAAAAAGCTAGGATATAGCGACGTTGAACAATGGACCCGCATTACTCAGCAAGTCACCTTTGCTTGGATGGCACTCGAAATGGATGCGAATAAAGCTCAAATCGACCAAGCAAAAGCACAATATGATGCAATGATTGCTAACCCAAATACTCCACCAGCGCAAAAAGCGATGATGGAACAAATGATGGCCCCAGCCTTGGTTATGGTGAAACTAGCGAGTAAATCTTCTGCTGCTGATAAAAGCGCCGTTAAACCACACCAAGGCAAACTACGTACGTACTTTGATGGTGAAAAAAAATAAAAACAAAAAATAGGCATATTCGTTATACGCTTTATGCCTATTTGAAAAACCTCATCAACTCTTGTAATTTCACCGCCTCTGTATTCATAGACGCACTCACCGCACTAGTTTCTTCAACCAATGCCGCATTCTGCTGAGTCATAGTATCCATTTGAGAGATCGCCGTATTCACATGATTGATCCCCGTAGCCTGCTCTTGACTGGCCACATTAATATTAGAAATAAGACTCAAGACCGACTCAATCGATTCAACAATTCCGGATAAGGTTTCCCCTGAGTTATCCACCAAACGCGTGCCTTCCGCAACTTTCGCAACGCTGTCATTAATCAATTCTTTAATTTCTTTCGCCGCACCAGCGCTACGCTGTGCCAAGCTACGCACTTCAGCCGCAACCACTGCAAATCCACGCCCCTGCTCACCTGCACGAGCCGCTTCTACCGCAGCATTTAAAGCCAACAAATTGGTTTGAAAAGCAATTTCATCAATAACCCCAATAATGTCCGAAATCTTATTACTAGCACCGCCGATTTCTTTCATCGCATAAATGGCTTTATCAACCACTTCGCCACCCACAGTTGCCTTCTTATTGGTTTCTTCCGCCAGGGAGACCGCCGCTTTGGCGTTATCCGCATTTTGATTGACGGTTTGAGTGAGCTCTTCCACGCTGGAACTGGTTTCTTCCAAACTGGAAGCTTGGCTTTCCGTGCGCTGGCTTAAGTCTGATGTGCCACCTTGTATTTCATTAGCGGAAGTCGACACAGAATCAGCGCTACTGCGTATTTGCGAAACCATATCCGCAAAACGCAGAATGGTAGAGTTCATCGCTTCTTTTAATTCATCAAACTCAGTGGCGAGATCTACATCGATTGTATTGGATAAATTCCCTTCAGATAGCGACATTAACGAAGAACTAACTTCGCTAATAGCAAATTTTCGTGCCGTAATATCCGTCGCGTATTTCACCACTTTAAACGGTTGGCCATTCATATCCATAATCGGGTTATAGCTGGCTTGAATCCAAATTTCTTTGCCCCCCTTACCCAAGCGCTTATATTCCGCCGACTCAAATTGACCTAGGTTTAATTTTTTCCAGAACGCTTTATATTCACTGGAGTTCTTCGTTTCTGTATCCACAAACAAGCTATGATGCTGGCCTTTAATTTCACTCAGGCTATAACCCACCGCTGATAAGAAATTGTCATTGGCATTAATAATCGTGCCATCCATATGAAACTCAATCACCGCCTGAGATTTTCCAATGGCTTCAATTTGCCCTTGATAATCGGCATTCATTTGTTTTTGCTGAGTGATATCAGACGCGTATTTCACCACTTTAACCGGCTTACCATTCATATCCATGATGGGGTTGTAACTGGCTTGAATCCAAATCTCTTTGCCACCTTTGCCAATGCGCTTATATTCACCCGCATCAAAATTTCCTTTGCCTAAATTTTTCCAAAAGGCGGTGTACTCTGGGCTATTTCGATAGCGGCCTTCGACAAACATGCCATGATGGTGGCCTTTAATTTCATCCAGCGTATAGCCAAGCCCGTTCAAGAAATTGTCGTTAGCATTTAAGATGTTGCCTTCAATATCAAATTCAATCACCGCTTGAGATTTACCAATCGCCTCTATCTGACCTTGATAATCCGCACTCTGTAATTTCTGCTGGGTAATATCTGATGCATACTTAACCACTTTAAAGGTCTTGCCGTTTAAATCTTTTATCGGGTTATAACTGGCTTGAATCCAAATTTCCTTGCCCCCCTTACCCAGGCGCTTGTATTCACCCGACGAATAAATACCTTTACTTAAATCGCTCCAAAAATGAGCGTATTCAGCGCTATTTTTCATTGCTGGCTCAACAAACATACTGTGATGCTGCCCTTTGATTTCAGCTAACGAATACCCTAAACCGTTCAAAAAATTTTCATTGGCATTTAAGATCGTACCATCCGGGGTAAACTCGATCACAGCTTGTGATTGGCCTATGGCATTAATTTGCCCTTGATAATCAGCCGCCTGCAATTTTTGCGCGGTAATATCCGAGGCGTATTTCACCACTTTCACCGGCTTACCATTTAAATCTAAAATAGGGTTATAGCTGGCTTGAATCCAAATTTCTTTACCGCCTTTTCCTAGACGCTTATATTCCCCAGAAGAGTATTCACCACGGTTTAACCCCTGCCAAAACTGCTGATATTCCGCACTATTCTTATATTCCGGTTCAACGAATAGACTATGGTGCTGGCCTTTAATTTCATTAAGTGAATAGCCCATCGCATTTAAGAAATTATCATTAGCCGTCTGGATTTTTCCATCCATGGAAAACTCAATCACCGCCTGAGATTTACCAATCGCATCTATCTGCCCAGCATAATCCGCACTTTGAATCTTCTGCTGAGTAATATCCGTCGCGAATTTAACCACCTTGATCGGCCGGCCACTATCATCGAATATCGGGTTGTAGCTGGCCTGAATCCATATTTCTTTGCCCCCTTTAGCGATACGCTTAAACTCCGCAGAGACAAACTCCCCCCGATTCAGCTGTTGCCAAAACTGAGAATATTCAGAGCTTTGAGCCTCTTTGGGCTCCATAAAGATACGATGATGCTGTCCTTTCACTTCATCTAAACGGTAGCCCATAGCCTGCAGAAAGTTATTATTGGCCGTGGTAATCAAGCCATCCATTGAAAACTCAATCACAGCCTGTGACTTGTCTAATGCTGACATTTTGGCTGTTAGCTCGTTGATCTGACTCTCTAAATTAGAGACCTTAATGCGCTCAGAGCCGAGCTGATCTTCAATGATTTTGATCGATTTGGAAAAAAACATGCTGTGCCTCAAAGTCCATTTTGCAATGAAAAGTGGTTATTTATACTCAGAGTATAGAAGAGCTTTTTCCAATGACTGAATTTTTGTTAACAATATAAAACCCCTATAAAAATAGGGATAAATGACATATTCCCTGATTATTTTTAAGGCTATTCAAGCTAAAAGAAATGGGCGTATCAGTGGCTATGATTCGTTTATTTCAATATGATGGTTTCAAAACTGAAATCCAGTTCGATATTGGCCTAACAATAGTCGAGTGAATTAGATAAATAAGATACTCAATTGAATAAGACTTGAGAGCACCCAGTATGGCAATCCCTGACATTCAATTCTCGCCCGAAAAGCCCGAACGAGCAGGTATAGAAATTTTCACACTCGATCGCTTATATAAAAGGAAAGCTAGCTTAAGTCACAACCCAGCTCAACCTCATCGTGTCGAATTTAACTGCCTACTTTATGTTACCGCAGGTACTGGGAAGCATTTCATAGACTTTAATTACCACTCAATAAAAACAGGTAGTTTCATTTTTATTCAAAAGCACCAAGTTCAGGCGTTTGATTTTTCTAATTGCCCTCAAGGATTTGTGATTCTTTTTACCGACGAGTTTTTTAGCGACCTACAAGCTAAGATAAGACTCCCCGCCCTCATTCCCAACAACCTTACATCGCTTTATGATCCAGTGATCGATGTCAAAAATCAGCTAAAAACTAGCTGTGAAAACTTATTAAGCGAGATTTTAATTGAGCAAGATAATGATAATAGTGATCCTCTATTAATACGATTATTATTCACTACCTTATTTTTCAAGGTCATGAGAGAAATTCCGCAATCACAATCTCGTCACTTAAGTGACTCTCGCATTACAAAATTTCAGAACTTCATACACCTCGTTGAAAATAGAAGCCTTACCTCACGGGAAGCCAGTGACTACGCCTACATGCTTAACATAACGTACAAATCATTAAATGAAATATGTAAGCTCGCCACTAATAACACAGCGAAACAGTTAATTGATTTAGAAACCGTATTAGAAGCTAAAAGAAAACTCGCCGTTGAAGATATTCTAATACAAACCCTAGCCTACGAATTAGGTTTTGAAGAAGTCACCAACTTCGTCAAATACTTTAAAAGACACACAGGCTTAACCCCCTCTCAGTTCAAGAAGAACCTTCAGTAACGGCTTTACTCATAAAGTTCGATATTTACCATTTTTATGTCATTATCAACCTGCCGCCATTAAGTCTCTCTGAATAAGATAGCTCTACTGACTAGATCTACTACTTACCGGAGAGACACCATGAAAAAGTCATTATCAATAGCTGCAAGAACAGCAGCAACAGCCGCGGCATTAATCACAGCAACAGCCTGCACGACCAACCCTAGCGATTCTGATTCCGCAACGTTATCAAATAAAGATAAAGCCGTTGCGGTCCTTAACAGCATTGAAACCGGTGACCAGCAAGCGGTTAGCTATATCAATCCGGCACAATATACCCAGCATAACTTAGCCGTCGCCGATGGCTTAGCAGGGTTTGGCGCGGTATTACAAGCCTTGCCTGAAGGCAGTGCTAAGGTAAATGTCGTTCGTGCATTCAGCGATGGCGATTATGTCTTCAGCCATACCGACTACAACTTCTTTGGCCCTAAAGTAGGTTTTGATATTTTCCGCTTTGAAAACGGTTTGATCGTTGAGCACTGGGATAACCTAGCCGTTAAAGCAGAGAACGCTAATCCCAGTGGCCGTACTCAGCTAGATGGCACAACAGTATTAGCCGACCTTGATAAAACAGCAGAAAACAAAGCCCTAGTATCCGATTTTGTTGATAGCATTTTAGTAAAAGGTGAAATGGACAAGTTAACGACCTTCATCGATGGCGAAAACTACCTACAACACAATACCCAGATTGCCGATGGTCTATCCGGTTTAGCCGCGGCATTTGAAGGTATGGCGCAACAAGGAATCAGCATGATTTATACAGAAAATCACATCGTGCTAGGTGAAGGTAACTTTGTATTAAGTGTGAGCGAAGGTACCTTTGCCGATGCCCCAACGTCATTCTACGACTTGTTCAGAATCGAAGGTGGGAAAATCGTTGAGCACTGGGACGTTATTGAAACCATTCCAGCCCAAGACGAATGGAAAAACAGTAACGGCAAGTTTGGGAATTTATAATCCGATAATCAACCTAACTTCTTATATTAAAACCAGTTACTGCATCGCTGATCCAGTTATGCAGTAACTATCAACCAATACTAAATTATCGAATAACGATAAATATTTGCCTTTTATCATCATTTATTACATTATCATTCTCACATTACTTTGCAATCAAACCCTAGATTCGAAAACAGTGAGACTCTTATGGAAAAAATCATAGAAAATAGCAGAAGAATTCGCTTAGCACTTCAAGGTCTCTTCTACGCCGCCCCTATAATCGTCTTAAATTATTGGCTGGTATTAGGAACGCCTTATGATATTTATAACCTCATCGAGTTAATCACCCCACTCGACCATATCGCGCTATTGATAGAGCCAATAACCCCGACCACCCGAGTCTTAGCCTTTATCGCCTCCCTTATCCCAACAGGCATCATCATGCTGGGGCTGCATTTACTGATCCGTCTATTTAAAAGCTACGAGCAAGGTGAGATTTTTACCTTAGCAAACAGTAAAACATTCAAAAAACTGGGGCTCTGTTTACTGTACTGGATCATTGCCGATGTATTATACGGCGCCTTACTCTCTGTCATACTGTCTTCCAATGGCAATCAACAGAATCGAGAATTAACCCTCACCCTTACCGCTCCAGACCTTCTTCCATTAATATTAGCGGCGATCATTATCGTGATTTCTCAGATCATGACTGAAGGGCAGAAAATTTCCGATGAACACCAGCAAACGATCTAAACCGGCCAAATAAACGAGTTAGCATGAATATTGAAATCAATTTAGATGTTGTTATGGCGAAAAGAAAAATGCGCCTAAAAACACTCGCGCAAGAGGTTGGTATAACGGAACAGAACTTATCGATATTGAAAAACAACAAGGCCAAAGCCATACGTTTTTCGACACTCGACAAGCTCTGTGAAGTACTAGAGTGTCAACCAGGGGATATTATCGAATATAAAAGATAAATGATTTTCTTCATTAAGAAGAACAACCACCGCTGACAAGGCAAACGTTACCATAGCCGGTACACCATCTTGCCAGCGGTCAAAACGAAAGTGAAAAAACAAAGCGCCCACAGAGGTCACTAAAATCGCCAAAGCCCCTGCCACGCCCCAAATACTGCTTTGAAACCAGATCAATACCGCGGCAACTAACTCCACCAGCCCAATCAAAAACAATATCTGACGATTAAGGCCGTATTTCTGCATAAAACCCATTTGAATTTCAAAGATGGTTTTTTGCCAAGCCAATACTTTAATCGACCCTGCAAATAAAAAGAAAAATGATAACAGGCCAATAATAATGCTGATTGCGATATTCATAATGAATCTCCAAGTGTATTTAACTTGATTTCATCTTAGAGCCCGACCATTATTAATTGAAGTGTACTTAATGAATAAGCAATATGAATAATATTAATAATGTAGATTTGAACCTACTTAAATCCCTTCAAGCGCTACTAACAGAGCAGCACGTTGGCAAAGCCGCTGAGCGCATGAATATTTCACAATCCGCCATGAGCCACACATTAGCCCGATTGCGCAAAACCTTTGATGACCCGCTATTCATAAGAACTTCGAAAGGATTAGAACCGACAGGAAAAGCCCTCGAAATCTCCGATAAACTGAGCATTTTACTCGTCGAAATCGATCATTTATTCGAGCGCTCAGAATTTAACCCCACCAATGAGCAGCGTCAGTTTTCCTTGCAAACACATGATTTTATATCTGCAACGCATCTACCTAAGGTATTCGCTGATATTCGCCAGAAGGCTCCTGGCATTATATTTGATATTACAACGATCACCGACAATACCTATTCACAGCTAGAAAGCGGCAAAGTCGATCTCGTTATCGGTGCAGGTATTCAGGCAAAATCTAAATTTATGCAACGGGGGTTATGCGAAGAAGATCTGGTATGTTTGGTCGATAAAAACCATCCAGCGCTATCCAACTGGAGTATTAAAACCCTCTTTGAATTTCCACACATTAAACTCAGCGTACTCGATGAAAGAGATGACCCCATCAGCCAATACGCTAAGATTAATCAAACAGGTTCAGAGAAAATAGCCCCGAGAAAAATTGGCCTGCATACCCAAACCCTTCACATGCAGCCCTATGTAATCTCAGGTACCCAGCTCATTGCCTTTGTACCTAAGTCCGTTGCAGACATAGGCGTAAAACTATTTGGCTTAACGATCAAACCTATTCCGTTTGATATTCCGCCCTTACCGATAAAAGCCATCTGGCATGAGCGTAATCAACACAACCCACTACATCAATGGATTAGGAATACCTTAGCAGAGTCACTTGATTAAAAAATCAATCTTACGCTGCTTCATATCAACCTTGTTCAAAACCACTTCCAGCTTATCCCCAAGTTCATACTCAGTATCTTGATTTTCCAAGTTAGTACTGTGAATTAAGCCTTCAATGCCCATGTCATCCAGTTCAACAAACAAACCAAAATTAGCAACACCGGAAACTGTGGCGTTAAAAGAATCACCGCTGAATTTCTGCATGTACTGACACTTCAACCAATTTTCAACTTCACGGCTGACTTCATCCGCTTGTCTTGATTGATTTGAACAGTGGATGCCTAGCTCTTTCATATCCTTTTTATTGTAAGGATACGCGGCATTACCAGATCCGCGATTTGCAATACGGCTCTTTAAACGCTGGAAAGTCGACTTCTTCTTATCCGCCATTTTCGCCCGAATTGCCCGATGTGCGAGTAAATCAGGGTAACGACGAATAGGCGAGGTAAAGTGCGCATACGCATCGTACGCCAGACCAAAGTGACCATCGTTTTTCGGCGAATAATCCGCTTGGCTTTGTGAACGCAAAAGCATCGTGCGAATAATCGAAGCATCACCACGATCGACAATCTTATTTAACAGCTGGTTGTAATGCTGTGAAGTAGGTTTATCACCACCACCAAGAGTCAGACCTTTTTCAGATAAGAACTCGCGTAAAGCAGTTAACTTCTTATCCGTTGGCCCATCGTGGGAACGGAACAAAGAAGGAATTTTATGTTCGTCTAAAAAGTTCGCCGTTGCCACGTTGGCACACAACATAAACTCTTCAATCATCTTGTGCGCGTCATTACGAATAACCGGAGACATACTGGCTATTTTTTTATTCTTGTTGAGATTAAATTTTAATTCCTGAGTTTCAAAATCAATCGCACCGCGTTTACTGCGCGCAGGAATTAATACCTGATACAAATCATGCAGGTTTTTAATGTGCTCAATAATATCGGGGTTGCTATTAGCAACATCACGAGCCATTTTTGACTGACGCTTAACCGCAACGGCATTCGCTTGGTCGTATGTTAAGCGAGCATGGGAGTGAATCAGTCCTTCGCTAAACTCTGATCGAGTCACAAGACCTTTGGCATTAATGGTCATATCACAAACGATCGCCAAACGGTCAACGTCTGGGTTTAATGAACACAAACCATTCGACAAGGTTTCCGGCAACATAGGTACAACATGGCTCGGAAAGTAAATCGAAGTAGCACGAGTTTGCGCTTCAACATCTAAGACATCATCCGGGCGAACGTAGTGCGATACGTCGGCAATGGCCACCATTAAGCGCCACTCTCCGGACTTTTTGCGTTCGCAATAAACCGCATCATCAAAATCGCGCGCATCGGCGCCATCAATGGTCATGAAAGAAAGGTCGCGATAATCCGCGCGGCCTACCTTATCTTCCTCGGCTACTTCAGATCCACAGGCTTCGGCGTGATCGAACTCTTCGTCGGTCCAACCTTCTACAAGACCATGGCGATGCAAGGCTACTGTAATTTCCATGCCTGGATCTTCAGGGTGACCAAGAACTTCACAAATTTGCACTAAGGTATTTTGACGGAACGTTGGGTATTCAGTAATGTCGGTATTAACCAACTGACCCGCTTTCGCGTCCATCATCTTGCGATCATCAACATCGACCTTGTGCGAGATTTTGCTGCTATCTGGCACCAGATAAAAGTCGTCACCTTTACGCTTTAATATACCGACGATTTGAGTTGTATTACGCTCAAGAACTTTAATCAGCTTATTAAACGATCGATTACCCGAACCGGAAGGTGACATAAGCACCTGCACTATATCGCCATCAAAAACATGGGAGATTTCGCCAGCGGTTATAAATAGATCTTTCTCGCTATCGCTATAGGTTACAAAGCCAAAGCCATCTTGATGAATGCTGATTGGCCCCGACACCATGAGACTTTCGTCCATCAGCGCATAGCCCTTATATTTATCAAACATAAGTTGGCCATCACGTTCCATCGCCCGCAGGCGGCGTCTTAAGGCTTCTTTGTCTTGCTCACTGTATAAATCCAATGCATCAGCAATTTGCTCTCGAGTTAAGTTGTTTTTCTTTTTAGCCCAGAGTTTCATAATGAAATCGCGGCTAGGAATAGGGTTTTCGTACTGATTGGTAGAATTTAAAATAAAAAATTTCTCTTAAAAAATCGTATTACTTTATTATTTTTGTATTTCACAAAAAATTTATCTTCATAATAACGATCTGCAGTAGCCTGTTTGAAGCTTAAGAGAAGATCTCGATTATCAATAAGATAATTCTGAACTAAAAGGTAATACTTGGAATGATACTAATAACACTGACAGGGGTTTTGAATGACAACGAGGAAGTGCACTTAGATAACTTTCTATAAATTATTGAGGCCTGTTCAAAAGCCAACCAGCGCACATTAACAGCAATACGGGCAGATAGCCAACAGAACCCCGTCTTAAAACAGCTGCTATTGATAGTTAACCACAAACTTCTCTTGAATAAAGTCATTAGCAAAGGCCGTCGCTTGCGTCTGTTCAAGCTTAATATCCCTATTGATTTTACCGAATAAGGGAACGCCCTCTCCCAGTAAAACCGGCGCGCGGGTAATGGTCATTTCATCAATCAAACCAAGGTTAATAAACGCCTGAATTGTTGTACCACCATCAATATAAGCGTGTTTAAAGCCATGGTTTTCCAACGATGCAACCAAATCGTTCAAGTCACCAGAATACATCTCAATTTTGTCTTTCACGTTCGCAGGGGCTTCTTTCAAGGTATTACTTAGGGCAATAATACGGGTATCCCCATAAGGCCATTGCTCTGGCGTTAAATCCATACTGGAGATCATTTCCATGCACTTTCGGCCCATCACCATACAATCAACCGATGCCATAAAGTCAGTAAAGCCCATATCCGCTTGCTCACCCATATCTGCCTCTGGGTTACCAGCGTTATGCAGCCAATCAACACTGCCATCTTTCTTGGCAATAAAACCATCAACGCTGGTTGCGATGTAAACAGAGCATTTCATATTTCGATCTCTCTTTTAGGGCGCTTCTGAAGTCAGATTCGACTTCAGAAGCGCGTTATAATACAATAATTCTACACTGTAGAATTAACTATAGCTTAGCGAGTATTTCAAATGACTGTCAAGGACAAAAAGCGCGGCCGACCTAAAGGCGAAGCCACCCCTCTGAGTGCCCCAGCGATTTTAGAGATGGCTAAATTGATGATGCGCGAAGAAGGGAAAATCCCCAGCATCCGCAAGCTAGCGACCAAGCTAAATATCGATGCCATGGCGATTTATCACTACTTTGATAATAAAGGTGCGCTGCTAGAAGCCATCACCACATCATTAATCGAAGACATCTACGAGCCCACTATCTTTGATAAAAAGAATTGCGATAAAGGAGGCAGTGATGATTGGAAACACGAATTATTCAAGCTCAGTAAGAGCTACCTTACGCTGCTAGACAGTTACCCAGGGTTACTTGAAACGTTATTATCGATGAGCTCCACCAGCCCAGCCGATGTATTCAGCGAACGCTTCCGTGTGGTTGTTCAACCCTTACAGTTAGATGAAAGCTCAATCATAAACGCTCTAAGCCTGTTGGCGGATTACCTGCATGGTTATGCTCTCGCACTTAATTGTCAGGGTGCTGAATCTGCCCTGCAGATCGACAATATTTCGGGCCCACTGAATCTGTATTGCCTCGCCATAGAAAATAGCTAAATAGAGTGCGGCTAAATCTCAGCCATACCTACTACTCCTAGGTACTTTCCGCTATAATTCCCGCCATTTTACGATCATCCAAAGAGCATTCCGAAGAAAGACTATGGAAAAGACATATCAGCCTCAGGCACTTGAACAAGATTGGTACAAAAAGTGGGAAGAAAAAGGCTACTTTAAGCCTTACCAAGACGGATTAGATGGCGAAGGTTATTCCATCATGATCCCACCACCGAATGTCACCGGTTCATTGCACATGGGTCATGCTTTTCAGCATACCATTCAGGATGCTCTTACCCGTTACAAGCGCATGCAGGGCAAGAAAGCCTTATGGCAAGTGGGTACTGACCACGCCGGTATCGCGACTCAGATGGTTGTTGAACGTAAGCTTGCTCAAACTGGCCAGCCAGATCGTCACGAGCTTGGCCGCGAAGAGTTCACCAAGAAGATTTGGGAATGGAAAGAAGAGTCTGGCGGCACTATTACTAGCCAGATGCGCCGTTTAGGTAACTCAGTAGACTGGGAAACCGAACGTTTCACCATGGACCCAGGTTTCTACAAAGCGGTAGAAGAAGTGTTCGTTAAGCTATACGAAGATGACCTTATCTATCGCGGCAAGCGCCTAGTAAACTGGGATCCAAAGCTACACACCGCGATCTCAGATCTAGAAGTAGAGAACAAAGACGTAAAAGGAAAGATGTGGCACCTACGCTACCCACTTGCCGATGGCCAGACCTACACCGATAGCGAAGGCTATGTTAAAGACTACATCGTAGTAGCAACCACTCGTCCAGAAACTATGCTGGGTGATACCTGCGTAGCCGTTAACCCAGAAGACAGCCGCTATCAGCACCTAGTCGGCAAAGACGTAATGCTGCCTTTGGTAGACCGTCGCATTCCAATCATCGCCGATGAATACGCCGATATGAAAAAAGGCACGGGTTGTGTGAAAATCACCCCAGCTCACGACTTTAACGATTACGAAGTTGGCAAGCGCAATAAACTGCCAATGATCAACGTATTAACCTTCAACGCTGATATTCGCGAACAAGGTGAAACCTTCAACTTCGATGGCACCGTCAACGAAGAGCTATCTGGCTTCATTCCAGAAAAATACCGTGGCCTAGAACGCTTCGCAGCCCGTAAAGAAATCGTTGCTGATTTTGAAGCGGCTGGCCTGTTAGTAGAAATCGTTGAAAACGACATGGTTGTGCCTTATGGCGACCGTGGTGGCGTAGTCATCGAGCCAATGCTAACCGACCAATGGTACGTCGACGCAAAAACCATGGCTAAGCCAGCGGTAGCTGCAGTAGAAAACGGCGACATCGAATTTGTACCAAAAAGCTACGAGAACATGTACTTCTCGTGGATGAACAACATTCAAGACTGGTGTATTTCTCGTCAGCTTTGGTGGGGCCACCGCATTCCAGCGTGGTACGATGACCAAGGCAAGGTTTACGTTGCGCAAAACGAAGCCGCTGCCCGTGAAAAATACAAGCTCGATGATTCAGTAAACCTGCGCCAAGATAACGACGTACTCGATACCTGGTTCTCTTCAGCCCTTTGGACCTTCGCGACCTTAGGCTGGCCAAACCTAGACGACCCTGAAGTGGCTAAGCGTTTAGCTGACTTCCACCCGTCTGACGTATTGGTTACCGGTTTCGACATCATATTCTTCTGGGTTGCCCGCATGATCATGATGACCATGCACTTCTGCAAAGACGGTGAAGGTAAACCCCAAGTACCGTTTAAAACCGTTTACGTTACCGGCTTAATCCGTGACGAAACCGGCGCCAAAATGTCGAAGTCGAAAGGCAACGTGCTAGACCCAATCGACATGATCGATGGCATCGGCATTGACGAGCTATTAGAAAAACGTACCGGCAATATGATGCAGCCTAAATTGGCTGAGAAAATTGGCAAGCGTACTAAGAAAGAATTCCCAGAAGGCATTTCGGCTCACGGCACCGACGCATTGCGTTTCACCCTGACCGCATTGGCCTCAACTGGCCGTGACATCAGCTGGGACATGAAGCGCCTAGAAGGTTACCGTAACTTCTGTAATAAAATCTGGAACGCCTCACGTTATGTGATGCTATCGGTTGCGGGTGAAGAAGCCGTAGAAGCCGCAGCAGAAAGCGGTGAAAAGATTGTTATTACCGATGCCATGAAAGCCGCTTGTGGTGCAGGTGGTGAAGACGCCTCTTTAACACTGGCCGATCGCTGGATTATTTCTCGCCTACAGTTCGTAGAAGCGGAAGTAACTCGCCACCTAGACCAGTATCGTTTTGATCTAGCCGCACAAGCCTTGTATGAGTTCATCTGGAACGAATACTGTGGCTGGTACTTAGAACTGTCTAAGCCAGTATTGTGGGACGAAAACTCAACAGAGGAAGCTAAGCGTGGAACGTTAGGCACCTTGGTTCGTGTACTAGAAGCGACCATGCGTTTAGCACACCCATTCATGCCATTCATCACTGAGGAAATTTGGCAGCAAGTGAAAACTCTTGCTGGCAAAGAAGGTGAGACGATCATGCTAGCGCCGTATCCAGAAGCTCAAGACGCTTTCCGTGATGCTGATGCAGAAGCCGACATCCAATGGCTACAAGACGTTATTACCGCCGTGCGTAATATTCGTGGTGAGAAGAACATTCCACCAAGCAAGCCATTAGACTTGTTGTTCAAGAACGGCGGCGATGACGACTTCCGTCGCGCTGAAGAAAACCAAACTTTCTTGAAGAAGCTTGCTCAGTTAGAAAACCTAACCTGGTTAAACGAAGGCGACGAAGAGCCAATGTCAGTGACGCAGTTAGTCGGTGATATGGAAGTTCTGATCCCAATGGCTGGCTTTATCGATAAAGATAAAGAAGTTGAGCGTTTGACTAAGTCGGTAGAAAAACTGGATAAAGAAATCGAGCGTGTGAATAACAAGCTGGGTAATCCAGGATTTACTGATAAAGCTCCGGCGGCCGTGATTGAAAAAGAAAAAGAGAAAGCTGCTGGCTTTGCTCGCGATATCACTAAGCTGAAAGATCAGATTGAGAAGATTAAGGCGCTTTAATGCAACTAAGAGAATCCCAGCTTCAACAAGTAACAACTTACTTGCAACAGCAAGGGATTCTCGCTGCATGGCTTTATGGCAGTTTCGCTAAAGGAACGGCCAACGAGCACAGTGATATCGATCTCGCGTTACTGTTGCCAGAAGGTACAGATTCTTGGCAACTACTCCCTGAAATAGACAGTGAATTAAGTGAGCTAACAAAGCGAGCAGTCAACTCCATATCCATTATTGAAGTTCCTGCTCCACTTGCTTACGAAGCGGTTGAAGGAATGCGCCTTTTTGGCAATGACCAAGCAATGCTGATAGAACAGAGAATATGGTCAAAATGGGAAGACTATAAATATTGGAGCCAGCAAGGATGAACGAAACTTACATTATCTCTATTCAAGAACATGCACAAAGGCAACTTGAAAATTTGGATGAGCTTTCCGATATTGCCCAAAAGCAGCCACTGGGGAAGTTCGATTTACTCGCTACCGAGCGTAGTCTGCAAATATTAATAGAATCTGCTATCGGCGTGGCTAAGCACTGCTGCAAGAAAGCAGGCAAGACTCATTCTGGTGATGCTTATAAAAATCTTTTAACGGCTCATCACCTATTAAATAGCCAAATTCCTCATGCCACCTTAAGAGGAGCAGCTGGAATGCGAAATGCCATCGTACATGATTATTTAAACCTCGACTGGAAACGTATCGAAGACGTTTTAGTTAATAAGCACTACCACGCCATGGGCGAATTCGTAGAACAAGGGTTATCGTATTTGAAGAGTGACAGTGAACCGTAATCAAGCCTTAAAAATTCTGTCTACCTGCATACCCACCCTTCAAGAGCGCTACAAGTTAACGGCTTTAGCCTTATTTGGCTCCACTGCTAGAGATTATGCGACTGAAGAAAGCGATATCGATATTTTGGTCGACTTTGATGGCCCTGCTACTTCCAAGCAGTTCTTCGGGGTTCAGTTTTACCTAGAAGATATGCTCGGTACTTCAGTAGACTTAGTCACTCGCAAAGCTCTCAGAAAAGAACTAGAGCCTTATGTCACCTCGGATTGTATTAATGTCTAAGCGTGAATGGCAAACTGACTCAAAACTAATCTGACAGACACCATTAAAAATGGGCGACTGTCAGATCAGCCTAAGCAACGATGAAATAGTGGCGCGCCTAGGCCCGTTTTATTTATTAGACTCTAATTATTTTCTTCTTTTGAAAGCATATAGATAAAAACAATAACCACAGTAAAGTAAGCAAGCCGAAGTAACCTCCTCCGGAACTACCACTTGAGTCTGCACTTTGGACTTGATTTCCATTTTCTGGTGACTCATTGACAGGCCCTACTTCATCGGTAGCCTCTGGTACCTCTTCAGCTGGTAATTCGTTTCGATATGGGTCATTTGGATATGCATCAGAATTATCACCCACACCATCCCCATCAGAATCGAACCACTCTAATGCATCATTAGGAAACAAATCTGCGGTATCTCCTACTCCATCACCATCATTATCGCTAGCCTCAGAGGGATCTTCAGGAAACACATCAACGTCATCCGTTACACCATCATTGTCGTGGTCATTTGGATAAATATCTAGTTCTATTCCACTGTCGTCCTGACAGGCCAAGTTACAGTTTGTATTCCATGCATCTGGTATTCCATCACTATCACTATCTAGACTTACAGCGACCTGACTAGGGAAAGCATCTTTATCATCCGTCACTAGATCGAAATCCCCATCCACAATTGGTCCAGTTAGCAGTGTAGTAAAAAACTCTCGATACTTGATATTAAATGGAGTGTATTCATTTCCAACTAAATAAACATAATCATTAGGTAATAATATAACGGACTCTACTTTATGCTGGAAATTATTCTCTGGATTTTTTATATTAAGGTTAACATTATAGTTGTCTATAATGCCGTTCTTATACTTTATAAGACTAATATTTTTTGAGTTTGTGAAAATCAACTTCAGTGTGCCATCAAAAGTAATTTCTTTTGATTCTAAGGAGCCGAGCACAGCATAATCTGATAATTTGATATGTGGGAAAGATCTTATAGCTTCAAGGTCTTTGGGGAAATCTTCCAGTATCCAATCACCATCATACTCGTAAACGAGATAGTTAATTTCGTTTCCTTCTATTAGATTAAGACTTCTAATCCTTTCGCTTCCTGAAAAGGTATCAATCGTTTCAAATTTATATGATTCATCTTCAAATATAGTATAAATACCGTATTCATAGGCTGAATAGTCCTGACTCCTAGTTTCGATCAAAAAAGAGATGAAGCCGTCGCTGGATTTCTTCAAAATCTGAATTGCTCTACAATTTTTATCTTCTTTTAGCGTAAATTTCACTACGCCATTGCCATAAAAACTATTATCTAATATACCATTGCTATCAAATTTATACGCATCACAACTAGAGCCAAGAGCAAAAGTACCTTTGTCAGCCATAAGCCAAAGATCCTGAACCATTACAGATTGGTTAAAATCGAATTTGATTTCTCCATCCTTCCCAAAACTGACATCTTGATTGCCATATTTATCTATCTTTTTTATATAATGATAATTTCCATCAGAATATCGATATATGTAACCTTGCCCATGCTTCTCAAGTTTCAATTTTAACCAATCAGGAGCATCCAAAACGATTACGCCAGATTGGCCAAAAACAGGATCAACGCCCCCCGTTGAAAGGTAGGATACAGCCCTCAGTTCTCTATCATAATTTCTACGTTGATCAGAATCCTCCACTCGAACAATACTAATAAATCCGCCATCATTTTTACCCACACTACTAACGACTTCGCTCCTATAATCCTTTACCGATGGATGAGAGCAAGACGAATCAAGAGTAAAACTGTCAATATTCAACTTACACATTTTCGTATATATATAAGACGGTTCCGTTCCAGTTTCCTGCATGATTTTAAATATAAGCGATTTATCAAAGTGGCTTGCTATTCTTAAGTTATAACCGCCTTCAAATTTATATTCATACTTTATTCTTTTAAAATAAGAGCCGTTAACTTTTTTAAATTCTAATAGAGAAAAATATTGATCGTTTCTTTGATAATACCTGTTATAAAAACTTTTTTTACTCGCCGCCAATATATTTCCATCTTTCTCCAATACAGAGGTAAATTTTGAGTATGTTACATCTTTAGAAAAATCACCATAATTGAACTGGCCACCATAGAAATTATTATCTAATGCGAGGCTATCATCAAATTTCATAATAAACCCGTACCCATTAGAGCCAAATACATAAAGCTCTCCATTCTGGGTCACAGTTATGCCTTGCAAAGAGCTGTAGCTACTAGATCCAAGATCAGGTACTGAAGAATTTATAACCCGACCTGACTCATCAAGCTTAAATAAATTTATACTGCTATTTTTTCTTCCTGATACAACGTAAATATTGTTATTATTATCCGAACCAATTTCAGCACCTGACATATAAGAATTACTACAATTCAAATCAGCGCACTTGTCTCCAAATTCTGAATCGTAATTAAAGGTTTCATCAAACCTTATAAATTTTTCATTTCCATAGAGATAGTAATGCTGTCCTGCAAATTTTACTTTACGAATTCCAGAAATATCCGTTGAAATAATCCCTTCTACTCCAAATTCAGTATCACGCTCACCAATATCAGTATATTTCTCAAATTGAATTTTTTCAGCATATCGGGAGATAACGATCAGACCAGAATCGCGATAATATATCGCTAAAATTTTAACTTGTTCCTTACGATCTATGATGCGCAATGTCCCACTGACTGCAAAATCGCTATCGTATCCTCCATTTGAAAACTGTTTCACTACGACATCATTAGTTGCTGAATAGATATTTCCAGATGGATCCGTCGCAGTCAGCTTTAAAAACTGACTATTCCCAATAGGATCTCCATATGCCTTAAATAGCGGCATCCCTTCATTGAATCTGTCTGCGTAAGTAGCAAATTCTGCCAACGCATTTAGAGACCAAAGTAGGATTGAAAAAGATAGATATTTTATAAGCCGAGCCATGGAGCTACATCCAATGTAATATTATTAGTTATTTATCGACAAATATATCAAATTTAATAACTTATTACTAATCCACATTATGTGTGGTGCCATGAATCCAGCTACCTAAATAGAAATAATATAATCATCTCGTAAATAATAGCTGACACAATGAACGCACAAAGAAAGATGGTATGTGGTTTATTAACATTAATTCAGAAATGATTAGCTGCCAGTCATTACCTCAGCGAAATAGAACCTATATTAATGACTCAGCTAGTTGCTAAACAAGCCTTTCTGATCAAGAGCTGCTTTAAAGATCTCACAGGAATTAATACCGTAATTGTCGATTTATTAACCCGTATTGGGTACACTGCACTGAGTAATTACTCTAACAACTTTAACAAAAACGAAATCACCTATGACTCCATCAGAAAGACTTCAGGCCACCTATCAAACCCAATACAAGGCCTCACGCCAGCATGCGTACCCAAGCATCAAAGAGCGTAAAGACAACCTAGAAAAGCTGGCTCAGCTGATCGAAACCAATGCAGACCGCATCTGCGCAGCCATCGATAAAGATTACGGCGGCCGTTCTGTTAACGAATCCATGCTATTGGAAATCACCCCATTATTAGGGTCAGTAACCTACGCCAAAAAACGCATCAGCAAGTGGGCAAAACCAAGAAGCCGCCACGTTGGATTAACGTTTAAAGGCGCAAGCAACAAACTGATCCCTCAGCCTAAAGGGGTTGTTGGCGTGGTGACTCCATGGAACTACCCATTGTTCCTAGCACTTAGCCCATGTGTTAGCGCCCTAGCCTCGGGTAACCGTTGCATCGTTAAGATGGCCGCCAACTCACAAAACTTGTGCCGTCTACTTGATGAATTAGTATCCGCTGTATTCGACGAAGCCGTATTGGCCGTGATTCCAGCCACCTCGGCGCGTGAATTCTCTTCCATGCCTTGGGATCACATGGTATTCACCGGTTCTGCTGCAACCGGTAAAATCGTGATGGAAGCCGCGTCTAAAAACCTGACTCCAGTAACGCTAGAACTGGGCGGAAAGTCTCCGACCATCGTCGCTCCTGACTACGACATCCGCACAGTCGCCGAGCGCATGACCTTCCCTAAATTCTTAAACGCTGGCCAAACCTGTGTTGCCCCTGATTACATATTTCTACCAGAAGGCAAGGTTGAAGAGTTTGTTAAGCACGCGAAAGAAATCGTCGGTAGCCGTTACGACAGCGTCAACAACTCAGACTTAACTGCAATCATCGACCAAGCTGCATTCACTCGCTTGCAAGCCACTCTAGAAGACGCCAAAGAAAAAGGCGCCGAAGTGGTTAACCTATTGCAAGGCGCTGACGCAAACGCAGAAAGCAAAAAAATCGCACCACACATCATCGTGAATCCAAGCGATGACATGATCGTAATGCAAGACGAAATCTTCGGCCCATTACTACCGATCAAAACTTATAAATCATTGGATGAAGTGGTTGAGTACATCAACGAACGCGATCGTCCACTGGGCTTGTACATGTTCTCTAACGACAAGAAAACTCAGAACGATTTATTCTACAAAACATTGTCTGGCGGCGTATGCATCAACGATTGCATGTTCCACGTTGCACAGCACGATATGCCATTCGGCGGAATTGGTAATAGCGGCATGGGCCACTACCACGGTGAAGAAGGCTTTAAAGAGTTTTCAAAACTGCGCCCAGTATTCAAACAGTCTGCTCTGACGTCTAAAATCATTCTAATGTTGTCTCCACCTTATGGCGGCTTGTTTAAGAATGTTGTTAACCTAATGCTGAAAATGAGATTGTGATTTTTTACTAATTTTGAATCAGTGTTGGTTTAATACTACGAGCAGAGCTGATGGTTTTGCTCATAATATTTCTGAGCTGAATGAATAGAGAGAATAAAGCACTGTGATTCATTAAAGCGTTTTAATTCGACCTTCTAGATAAATAAAAACCGCCCTATTGGCGGTTTTTATTTATAAGCAATTTTCACCTAGGGTCTATGACCAGCACTTATCTCATCCTCTAAAGGAGAATCGAAAGCTTCCTGAACATCTACACCAGCCTCAACTTTCCTCTTCTGGCGCTCTAAAATCATTTCTGCTTTCTCAGATAGTTTTCCTGCTATCGATGAGAACCCAGGTAATCTTGAAAGAGCTTCTACAGAATCAGATAACTTTGAACTATTTTCTAATGCCTCCATAAGCGGATGATCTGCTTTATCATAATTTGTGATTAATTTTCCTGGATTTTCCGAGCTAACTTGAAGGAGGTTAAATAGTAGTTTCGCCCTTAATTCATCTCTCATATTACTATCATCAGGAAGAGATTCTATTTGGTTTGATAGCCCATCAAATGTAGTACCTAGAACTGATTTATGAGTATATTCCTCAATTAACCTTTTCGAAAGATTCAACTTTTTGTTCGTGGAGTATGCAAGCCAGAATATGGGAAAATAAAGTGGCAATATTGATATAAGTAAATTAGGTGTATCTTTAACAACTGAAATCAATTCTTGCTTTAAGACCGCTACTAAATAAATATCTACAAAAAAAGGAATAAGTGAAATAAATACAAGCACTCCAATTGCTACTCTAAAAGTTACTTCTAATTTTAACTGAGACGCAATCTCCTCCTCTTTCTTTTTATCATATGCAGCACTCAGCCCTTCAGCCATTGCTCCTGGCAGCAATCTAGTTAGCTTATCACTCACCGATTTTATTTTAATCTTTGAAGAGGCAATCATATCATTAGCATCAGCCTCTACTCGATACATCTCATCTTTATAGTGGGATTTAATTTCAGAAATTGATTCATCCACTTCATTTTTTATTGATTTACTTCTAGTATTAAGAGCAGAATAAGATTCCTCTAACTCATGACGCAAGCCTTCTATCTCCTCAGTTTCTCCCTCATCATTTTCGATAGAGTAGCCAATAATTTCTTTATGGATCGAATCAATATCTGACTTTCTTTTCATCGAATGTGAAACTAAATCATTTAATTGCCTATCTCTATCTTGTGCAGTATCTAATAGCGTTGTTATATCCTCCACATGTTTAGGAAGCCCTGAACTTTCCTCCAAGGCTTCTCTAATAGTAGCAAGATCTTCATTAACTTTTTTCCTTGAGCTTTGTATTGCATCTCGACTTTCCACCATTTCGTCAAATGCAAGTTTGGCATCCGAAATTCTTTCAATAAGAACTGATCGACTAGTTTCAAGTTCAAGTCGTATATTTCCGAAATTTGTTTTTTCAACAGCAGCTTCCTTACTCATATTAGAAAGAAGGTCTACAAAGCTATTTATCTGTTCCTGAAGATTTTCAATATTAGCAAGTTTATCTTGAGACACTGCTAGAATCCGCTGTATTTCAACCTCATCCTCAGTAACGCTACCATTAATAGTATGCTTCAAATTATCGACTTCTGATTTCACCACACTTTTAAATTTTTCAAATTCATCGGATTTCACATACCAATTTCCCATTTAAATCTTCCTATTATTTTTATTTAAGTTTTTAATGTAGATTAAACAATAAAGTATTATTTTTTATTCGGTCTAAATTAACGAGAAACATCATCTTTAAGTTAATCTCTTTTGATGTCCAACCGTCCTGGATTAGCCCTCACAACCTCATTACTCGGATCAATCTCCAGCGCCTTTTCATAATACTTCCCTGCTTCTTCATAGCGATTAATCCACCATACAACGACTCAAAGTTCGTATAGCCATAAACCTTATTCGGATAATACTGAGCCAATACGTCAGAAACATTAACCAGCCAGTTTTCTCCACCCATAGCTCCTAACTTCTGATTAGAAAATGCTAGAAAGTCGTTCAAATAGATAACGGTATAATCTTGATCAGTTTCAGCGGAGTTTTTATTCTGTTCTAGATAGCTTCTAACAGCATCAAGCTTGTTATTGCGGATATCTTCAATGTAGGAATTGAACAGTTGAGCATCCAGCGCTTGCGCAGACTGAAAGCAGAGGAATAAAGAGAGGCTTAAAACTAGGCGCTTCATATATAGGCGCTTCATATATAGGCGCTTCATAAATAGGTACTTCACGGAAAATCCTTTTCATCGTGCCTGCTCTTATCATGTAAACAGCAAGCACTAGTAGTATTTACCGATGTTAACCAATAAAACTATCAATGAAAATGGCTTATGAGACTTTCTTGTTTTAATTTTGAGCCAACTCAATTATGCCTGCCTGTTTTGTATCTACTCACGCCTTTTGGCACTCAACAACCCATCAATCGCCATCCCCACATCTAAGCGCTCACCAGCCCATTTAGTCACCGCGGTATTGGCATTGATGGAATTGAATACGGCATTGGGAATAATTTTAGCCAGTTCATCGGCCACATTCTTATGCTGATTGCTTGAGTCGCAGCATGCGCAGGTGAATGTTGCTGGGTTGGCAGGTATTAAAGATTCTTCATCATTATTGATGTTTCGAATGTTCGAAGCGCGGTTAAACGGCGCATCGAAATAGCGTTCTACTTTAGAGAAACATAAACGTTCGGCAAAGCGTTGTGGGCTGGCGTTATCATTTATGGAAACCGGTTTAAGCGAAAGGAAGAAACGGCCTTTATGCAGTTCTTGATGGTGATGCCTGCATAGCGTTACTAAATTATCTAACTTGGTTTCGCCGCCTTCGGCCCAGTGCTTTATATGATGCCCTTCGACATAACGGGTTTCGCAGCAGCCCGGAAACTGACAGCCGCCATCTCTAATCGCTAGCGCACGGGACATGGCCGGTGGAATAATGCGTGAACGGCGACCTATGTTTAATACATTGCCTGCGTCATCTTCTTCTACGACCAGTAAGCCTGCATCACACGTCATTCGCCGCGCCGCATTGGGCATTAACCAGCGACCATCGAGGTGTGCATTTACCAGTGCGTCTTCTGGCTTGGTATGATTTAAAGAACCTGCCCGTACGTGCAATACCAGCTGGCAACGTTCGCTGGCTTTGAGTGCTGATAAAGATAGCTTGGGTTCTGATCTAGAGGCTTCTGATTTTGAAAGCGCTAGAAAGTGTTCGGTAATGGCAACGAGTGCATCGGCTCGGCGTTGAGGAAAGGTGAGTTTCTCTGGTTGAGTATCGAGTGAAAAAATTTCCGCGGAAACGCTTTTTGCACTGTTGTGATGCGTATTCTCGTCTTTTTCTGTCTGCAGCGTTTGTGCCTTGGCGATGCTGTTGCCTAATTCGGTTAACGCCTTTGCGATTAAGCCGCCTTCTTCTGCGGGCAGCTTGGCATTAATGATCCACATGCCATCGTCATCTTGATAACACATCACACTGCGGTTATCTTGCTGGCGCTCTTGTGCGTCGAGTTCTTGCTTAGAAAGTTCTGTTTCAGAAGTATCAGCACGAATCACTTTACGGTACGACTTAACCAAGATTTCCATGTGTTGCGCGGTGCCATACTCTGCGATGTTTAATAAATGTGATTCATTTTCAACCGTCGCAACCCGCGTCATAGCTCGCACTTTTGAGAAACTGAGTTCGCCTTTTTGAAAAGCAGCATTGATTTTTGGTAAGCCTTCTAATGCTCGTGCGGTTCTTACTTTTTCTCTAGCCGCTGTCATGGCGATACCACATTTCCAATTTAACCAATGGGCACAGGAGCGAATGCCATAACCCGCCCAAACCTGTCTGCGGTCGAATTCTGCGATGAGTTTTAAGAAGCGATAATTGGCGGCGTTGATTTGGCCCGCGAGTGTGGTGATTTGATCTTCGAGTTGTTCATTGCTTTCTTCTAAAGAAGTGGAATACTCACTGGGGTTTTCGCTAATGCCTGTAAGAGATCCTTCTCGATTTACAATTTTTAATGCATACATAAGGTCACCACAAAGCTAACATTAAACAGGGTATTAATAATTTAAAATCCTGTATTAATTTTAGCTTATAGTGACGCAATAAAATAAGAAAACACCTATTTTTATAGACTATTTCTATCTATAAACGATTATTTAAAAGCCATGTAAAAAGTATTTTACATTTGGATTTACAGCAATTTATTTAACACAGCTATCATGATATAACCAAAGCCAATCGTCGCCGGCAAGAAGCCTGCACACACGATTATGCGCCCAAGAACTGTATCGCTATTACCCGCTTTAGGATTCATCGCTTTGGCAATAAAACCTGCGGGGTTATACAGCAGGCCTACGCAAAAGATCACAATAATTGTATTAGGGATCTGAAGCTCTAAATGAACAATCACAAAATAGAGAACCGCCGCTAATCCCGTCATTATGGTGTAATCGACATGGCTGCGAATAAGATTATGAGTGGCTGGAAATATCTTTTTTAGAAAATCTATTTTTCCATAAATAATTAAGGTTGCTAGCCAAGCCTCGACTAAAGAGATCAGCATCGCGATGGCGGCGGTAATTAATAACCACTGTGGGCCAACTTCGGGGAATGTCATGATACTGCCTTTTCATTATTCTGTTTTGATTTTACGTTCTTGTTATACCAGCGCTTGCCAAAGTAACCATCTAAATACCAAGAGATAATCGGTAAGAGGCCGCGCTTGCGTAACCAAAACTGTTTGGGAATTTTATGCTTATCCAGCTGCCCAAGAGTCATCTGCCCAAGAGTCAGTTTGGCGATAACGAAGCCTTCACCTTCTTCTTTACTTCTATGAGCGAGTATCTTGCCATGACCGTCAATAATAGCCGCATGACCTTCTAATATGCCTTGGTAACGTAGACCAGGAATGCTGGGGAATTTACTTTCAAAGCGCCCACAATGGGATGCATGAATAACCGGCGCACCGATTAAACGAGTGGTTTCTTGTACGGTGGCGATAAAGTTTTCAGAATTTTTTTCTTCCATGTTTCGAGTTAAAAATGCTGGCCAGTTTTCAGGAATGCTCCACCAATGAGAGCCGCCGATAATGACATCGACCTTACCTTGTAAACGACGGGCAGTTTGAGTACGCAGGAACTCCCAACACACAGCGGTTTCAACTCTAATTCCATCGACTAATCCAAGTTCACCTGTGTCACAGAGCTCACCGCCTTCATAGAAAGCCGCTTCCCACATGGTAGGAAGATCTTTGTCATGGCGTCCTATTAATTCTCCATTACTGAAACACAAGTAGCGGTTACGAACCCCTGCTAAATTGCCATCACTGTTAATAATTCGACACATGAATGAGCCGCCAATAACGATCTGATGCAGGGTCGATAAGCGTTGTAATAATTGCGCCGATATTCCTTCTTCTGTTTCTATCTTGCTAACAAGTTGAGGATCAAAATTGACTCCGGTATTGAAAAACTCGGGGAGTGCAATCCAGCTTGCCCCTTCCGCAATCGCCTGTTCGACCAAATGCTCGCATCTGGCTAGGTTATAAGTGGTATCACCTATGCGAGTATCCAGCTGAATCGCGGCGGCTATTATTTTTTTATCGCCATGAGTTGCTTGCGTCATGCTGTGCCTGCCTTAAAAATCTAGAAAAGATCGAGAATTTATAGTGCCAGAGTCAGCTAAAAGTTAAATTGCGCAGTCAGACACGACTATGGTATTTTCAGACATCTGTAATTGCTAAACGAATTCCCCAAGGTCTCTCATGCAGCACATCTCTACAATCTATGCGCGATTCATCTGCCGAGAGCTGCAATTGTCTGCAGTAGAGGCGGATCGGCTGCTATGCGATTCGTCGTTACATTATGGCGACATTAGCGCACAGCCTTTTATGCCTTATCCTGATTTTTTCAGTTTTCTGCGCCGTATGCAGGCTCAATATCCAGACGAATCATTGGGTTTAAAGGTGGGGCTTAAACTTGCCCCTGCGGCATTAGGCGAACTGGGTAATGCCATGCTGTGCGCTCCAAGTGTAAAAGATGCGCTTATGCTCGCGGCGGCGATGGTTCATCTTCATGCGGCTTATTTTCGCTTAGATGTTATTAAAACCGCACAGGGGATAAAAGTAATTTTCATTGAACTGGCGGACCTGGGCAGTACGCAAAAGTTTCAAACAGAAGTCATGATGCTGCTGTCACAAAACTTAATCGAAGCCGTCGTCGGTGGGAATTTTGAGAACGGAAAATTTTTCTTTCCCTATGAAAAAACCAAGCAACCTATTAATTATGCCGAGTACCTTCATAGCCCTTGTTATTTTTCGGCCAGCCATGGGGCCATTGAAATTCCTGAGCAGTATTTATCTCTGCAATCGCCCTTCTATGATCCTGTTGTTTGGGAAGGTCTTCAGCTGAAGTTAGATCAACAATTGAAACAGCTTCGCAAAGATAGCCAAAGCCCGTTTAGCGATCATGTACGCCGTTTTCTTTCGGCGCAACCACCGCCTTTATTGTCAGTTACCGAGGTTGCGCAGAGTTTAAATATAACCGAGCGCTCCTTAAGCCGACATTTAAAAACAGAAGGCAGTAGCTTCAGCCAAATACGAGCTCGAATATTAAAAGAATACGCCGAGTTTTATCTTACCCAGTCGGATTTAACAATCGATGCGATTGCCTGCCTGCTGGGGTATAAAGATTTCTCCAGTTTTCGCCGAGCATTTAAACTGTGGTTTGCTTGCTCGCCGTCGCAGTTTAGAAATAATCATAGCGATAGCAGATGACCTACCCAGCCGCTTATTAATAAGCGGCCGCTACCAAGGCATCACACGCTTCGTGGGGATTACCTGTTGCATCGTAACTCTTCACCCATTCGCCATAGTTGTGTACCACAGGAATATCTTCTGGATGAAAACTCGGCTTAAAGTAGCGCAACAGATTGGGTGCAAAGGATGAGAAAAGACCTTTGCGTGGGCCATATAACCATGGAATGTTTTTGATAAACATCTTGCGGCGCTGCCATTTGGAAAAGCCATCCGCTGCTAACATCTGATCGGCAAAATGGAACATAAAATGAGAGATAATCTTAGTCGCATGGACCATGGCAATGGCGCGAGTCCAATAGCCAACCTTGGCAACGTCTTTCATTACATTGAAGGCGACGGATCTGTGTTCCATTTCTTCGATGGCATGCCAAGCAAATAATGCTCGCATTTTATCATTCATGCCTGCAGTAGTTTCTTTATTAGAAAAATAAGTATCTGCCAATAATGCAGTAAAATGCTCTGCGGCTGCGGTGATCGCAAGGTTATATTCTGGCGACCAATTGCGTTCATCTTCTTTGGTTTTGTTTTTATGCTCGGCCAATAAGCGTTCCATTGGCATACCTTGCTCGGCCAATAGATTATTGTATTTAGTATGTGCTATGCCATGTTGAGCTTCTTGCACGGTAAATTCTTTTACTTCGTGTATCAGCTGCGGATCGGTAATCTTGTCGCGAAACGCACGTACGCTGGAAATAAAGTAGCGTTCGCCTTCTGGGAAGGTCGACTGCAATGCATCGTGTATCCGTGTTTTAAATGGGTCATTGGAATGCCAATATCTTGGAATATTTCCGTCTAAGCCAAAATCAATATCTTTACGCGCTTCAATTTCTGGTTGAGTTGTTTTTGTCATTATTATTCTCCCTTATAAACAATCAGCTTCCGCTTCAGTGAGTTGCGACTTTTTAGAGGTTTGGCTTTTCTTTTCTTCAACAGATTTTTGCGGTGCTTTTGCTGCAGCATAAAACTTCAGGCAATCGTCGGTGACCGAGCCAAAACGCAGATTTTTTGCATCCACTTTATAGTCCATAGCCACATCCCAGGGGGCACTCATACCACGGCGTGGTAATGTATCGATTACGCGCTGAACATAACCGGCACCAAAATCTAATAGTGGTCGAGTTGGCATATTTGGATCTGGCAATTCAGGCTGACAGATCTGCTTATCTTGCTCTGTCATGTGCTGCATAATGCGACACAAGTGCTCGCAGATCAGTCCAATTTTTAATGTCCAAGAAGAGTTTGTATAACCAATGGCATAAGCAAAGTTCGGTACACCGCTAAGCATCAACGCTTTATAAGCGACGGTATCGGGATAATTAATCGGCTCACCATCTACGCTATAATTAATGCCACCGAACAGCTGCACGTTTAAGCCTGTTGCGGTAATAACAATGTCCGCATCCAGCTGCTGGCCCGACTTCAGTTTTATACCATTTTCGGTAAAGGTATCGATATGGTCGGTAACGATGGAAGCATCACCGCTACTAATAGACTCAAATAAATCACCGTCGGTCACCGCGCACAAACGCTGATCCCAAGGATCATAAGGTGGGTTAAAATGCGTATCGATCGGATAATCTTCAGGTAATAGCTTCTTATTGCCTAAGCGTATGAGTTTACGTGCGGCATTGGGAAAACGCATACAGAAGCGCCACCACCAACGGGTTAAGTTGATGTTTTTACTGCGCACCATTTTGTACGCTAATTTTTCTGGGAAGATTTTTTTGATCACATTGGCAATCGGATCTTCCCTCGGCAAACTCACCACATAAGTTGGTGTACGCTGCAACATGGTGACATGTTTTGCTTTGTCGGCCATTGCTGGAACCAAGGTCACTGCCGTTGCACCACTGCCGATGACAACCACCTTTTTATCTTGATAATCTAAATCTTCTGGCCAGGTTTGCGGATGAACAATCTGACCTTTAAAGTCTTCACGACCAGTAAAGTTTGGCGTAAAACCTTCGTCATAACGATAATAACCTGCTGCCGAAAATAACCAGCGCGCCGTCGTCACTTCGGTTTTTCCTGTAGCAGTATCGGTGAATTCTACTCGCCAATGCCCGTCTTCACTCGACCAGTTTGCACTGACTACTCGGCTATTAAAACGGATCTTTTTTTCTATCTGGTTTTCATCTACGGCTTCGCGCAAATAATCCATAATGGTGCCCGCATCAGCAATCGCTTTAGGACTTTTCCAAGGTTTAAACTCATAACCAAACGTATATAAATCAGAATCGGAACGTATACCCGGATAACGGAACAAGTCCCATGTGCCACCAATGTCGCCGCGGGATTCTAAAATAGTGAAGCGCTTGTTCGGCTGGTCACGCTGTAAATAATAAGCCAAACCAATACCGGAAACTCCGGCGCCAATAATCAATACATCGGTATCTGGGTTAGTACTCTTGGAGTGAGCATTCATAGCTTGCCTTTATTTTTAATGTTATTCGACGTTGTTTATTTTATGTACCTAACAGCCAGTAAACTATGTTCAATATCGCCATTAATACGCAATAAAACGAGTCTGAAGCGCCTGAACGAATCATTGAGTTAATGCCTTACGGGAAGGACTTAGCGTGGAGTTTCTAAGGGAGTAGCAAAGGTGACCTATATGAAGGTGCTGTTATAAAGGCAAACTACAGCCAAGCTACAGTCAAAGCACAGGGGGCAATTCATGCCATCCCCCCAAAGGATGCATCAATAACAAACCAGTAATGAACCAAAATAAATAGAATGAAAATTATTTAAAGGGCAATATAAGTGATTAACCTTCTTTAATAGAACATGATGATGAAAGACGATGTAGCCGAGCGTTTATTAGATTGCGCATGTGAATTATTCCTTGAGAAAGATTTTCACAGTGTAAGCATTCGAGCCCTTGCAACACAGGCAAGCACCAGCAGCGGTATGATCAAGTATTACTTCAATAACAAGCAAGGTTTGTTTGAAGCCATGATCAAGCGAGAATATGGCCGCATCTTGGATATCTTGCATGGAGTGATCATGCAAGAAGAACTCTTAGACTTCACACACATCATAAATCAAGTAATGTCGATCTATGAAGCCAACCCCAACATGCCTAAATTCATTGCCAAAACCTACTTACTAAGACAAGGGCCAGGTAGTCACTTTCTGCAAGAGATGTTTGAATACGAGCAGCGGACGATTAAAAACTGGGTCGTGCAGGTGATTAAAGACGGCAAGATCGATCGTGATACCGATGCCGAGGTTGTACGAATGGCGTTTATGTCCATCACCCTGCTACCCGGCATGATGCAAGATACCATGAAGCAAAGCTATGGTGATGCTGGTTATCAAGAGTTTCGCCAAAACTATGCAAAGTTTACCGGTGAGATGATTTTGAATGCACTAATACCTAAGTCAAAAGCTGAGCCTAAATCCCTCTCTAAATCAAAAGGGCGTAATTGATTAACGATCTTGCTTTAACTCGCTAGCTCTATCCGTGAATATGGCTCTTATAGACAGTTAGGATCAATTCAATGAAAGCGATATTTCAAACACGTTCGGGTAAACCAGATGTTTTGCAAGTAGGTGATCTACCCAGCCCAGCCTGCGGCCCAAAAGACGTATTAGTGAGCAATCTAGCGACCAGTGTTAACCCAAGGGATTGCCTGATAAGAGCGGGTCGCTATCAATTGCAATTTTTAGTACCTAAATTTCCCTTGGTACTGGGCAGTGATTGTTATGGACGTGTTTTATCCACAGGGGCCGATGTTCATAACTTCAACGTTGGCGATTTAGTATACGGCTTAAAGAATCCTTCTCATGGTTTAGGTACCTATGCTGATAACGTTTCAATTCCTGCTAACAACCTAGCACAAGCGCCTGAGAATATATCAACCGAGCAAAGCTCTGGTGTACCTCTGTGTGCCCTCACCGCCTATCAAGCACTAATTGATCATGGCCAACTTCAACAAAAGCAGAGAAGAAAGTGCCAGCAAGTTTTGGTCATAGGCGCCAGTGGTGGCGTTGGCAGTTTTGCAATTCAAATAGCAAAAGCATTTGGTGCCAAGGTGGATGGTATCTGCAGTGCTTCTAATGCCGAATTGGTTCAGTCTCTTGGCGCTGATCGTGTCTTTGATTATAAAACTCAAGATATCAAAACTCTTAATGGCCAATACGATATTATTTTCGATACTATTGGCCGTCACTCCCCTACGACTTGTCGTCATTTGCTCGCTAAAAATGCAGCCTTTGTGACAACCGTACCTGCCCCTAGTTTTCTGTTGAAACATTTAGCCAGCCAGTTTTTGTCTCTGCTTTCTATTCCTCACATTCGTAAACGCGTTGTTATGGTAAAGCCTAATCAAGAGCAACTTACTGCTATTACCGATTTAATTCAGCAAGGTAAAATCGTACCTGTGGTCGACTCTGTTTATGCCATGGATGACGTTACTGATGCTCATCTGCGTAGCCAGAGCAAACGTGCGGTAGGTAAAATAATTATTCGTACACAAGCTTCATAGCCCAAGACCACCATGAAGAAAGAGTCTTTTGAATCCAAAGTATGGCGCTGGGCCGGAAACTGGTTTCCTGCGTATTGGGGCAGCGGTGCTAAAGTCACCTATGTATCATCCGACTTTCATGATGTGTGCATCAAATTGCCTTGTAACTGGAGAACCAAGAATCACATGGGCATTACATGGGGTGGAAGTCTATACGCTGCACTGGACCCTATTTATGGTGTAATGCTTTACAAGCTATTAGGACAGCAGTTTCGAGTGATCGATAGTGAGGCTGAAATTAAATTTATAAAACCTGGTACTGAGACGCTTTATGCCCACTTTCATATATCAAAAACTAAAATGCACGAAATAAGAAAGCAGCTGGCCAATCACAATAAAGAACGTATGCATTTACAAGTAAACTTGAAAGATAAACAAGGTATGATTCATGCAACTTGTAATAAACACATTCATATTAATCGTATTATTTTCTAACCACTCGTGGAAATGTAGCGCGGGCTTTTACCTTTGATGCAATGAAAAGCCCACGATAATAATTTTCAGACAGCAAGATGTTACGCTACTAACGCTCTCCCTGTATTTCAAAAACATCACTTATCAAGCGTGCCTTGCCGTCTGTTTCCACAATCCAATGTTCTCTATGCACCACACCAAATGCCTTATTCATCGTCCAGCTAGACGTTAAAATATAACCTGGGCCATCGTCAGCTTGCTGCCATTTCACATCGCTATATTCTACTTCGCGATACCCTTGATCCATTATGCCCTGCCAAAAAGCTTGAATTTCAGCACGCCCAGTAAACGTGCCAAACGGTCGAGCTTCCATTACAGAGTCTTCAGTATATTGACCTGCGCAACCTGCGGCATCTTGTCGATTAAATGCTTCCTGCCAAGTATTAATTCCTTGCTGACAAACATCTAAGATACCGTTTTCTAAAGCTGTTCGTTCTACTACTGTTTGAGACATTACATTTCCTCTACCAACGTTGATTTATAGCGTCTGATTCATAGTCTCAGAATAAAGCAACCGTTATCGCCTAAAAACAGACAAATAAGAATTGATTGTTAAGTTTTTACATACAATAATCTAATCATCACCCAATACTTCGAAGCCATACTCATGAATCAACTCCGCCACATGTCAGTCTTTGCTCATATCGTTGAAACCGGCTCAATCACCGCGGCGGCTGAATCGTTGGAGCTGTCTAAATCAGTAATCAGTCAGCATTTGAAAGCATTAGAGCAAGGGCTTGGAGTCACATTACTTAAACGCACGACTCGCAGGCAAGTTCTGACAACCGCAGGGCAAGATTTCTATGAGCATTGTAAAGCGCTTAACCAAATAGCCGAACAAGCATGGCAACAAGCCCAAGCTGTTCTTGCTGTTCCTAAAGGCCCTATTCGCATCACTGCACCCAATGCTTTAATGGAGACTTTAGTAGCCCCTGCTATCGCGCCACTGATGAAGGAATATCCCTTATTGCAACCTGAGCTCATCAGCAGCGATAGTCATCTTGATTTAATGACTGAAAATATCGACCTGGCCATTCGAGTCGGTCAATCACTGGATAGTAATATTAAGCAGCGCCGCATCGGAGAATTTAAAGACGTTTTGTGCGCCAATAAATCCGTGTTAAGCCAAGGTAATATCGAACAAACCGCCTACATAGCGAATAGCTGGCAAGGTAGAAAAATTAGCCATGAGTTTAAAGCTGAAGGTGGCAAGCAGCAGAATAGCCTACATTTTGCGAGCGAGGCCCGTTGTATCACTAACTCATTTAATAGCTGTTACCACTTAATTACTGCGGGGGCTGGTATCGGCCTTGTTCCTGATTTTATATTGAATTCAACTTCATCAGACTTACAGGCTGTTTTTCCTGGCTACGAACTGCCGGTAAACTCTGTTTATGCCTTGCATACCTTCTCAACTCGAGTATCTATGAATGTGAGCCTGTGTTTATCGGCTATTGAGCAGCAGCTCACGAAAACAATGCCATGATGTAAGCCCATGTAAAATGACTCTTGGTATATAATTCGCTATAGTTAATATCTCAACTTAGCTACCCCGGTTATGTGTCATGAAGTTGTTCTCAAGCTCAACCTCTCTTCATGCAGTTGTAATACTATTTGCTCTAACATGCCTCAGCAGTTCTCTACTACATGCGGAAACCATTTCGCCATATTCTTTTGAAGAGCTTTGGAATTCAGGCAATAAATTTCGCTTAATGCGCCAACAAGCCGAATCTCTGAATCCTGCTAGTGACCAATACAGCTCTGGGGATATTAAAATCAGTTATTTCGAGACCAATAAAACATTTACTCTCAGCCAAGACAAAAATGAAGAAAGAAAAATAGGCAGTGCTCATATTGCCGTTAACTCAGATCATTACTTCATAGATCTAGGGGTCATGGATTTACGCTATCAGATGAATGATGAGGATATCATTACTAATAAATACAGCCGAATATATGTAGGGGCACGTTATAATGATTTTGAGTATGCGGGAATTTCAGGCGGTTTACTCATTACCGAGTCTCCTAAAATATTTGATAATAATCACTTTTTAGAACATGAAAATAATACCTTAACGGACCCCTTTATAAATCTATCAGTCTTAGATTTTAATCTTATGCTAGCGGAGGTTAAACAAGATAATTTAGTCGTGGAAACACTGTCCTATGATTATAAATACCAAGATTTTTCAGCAAACCTATATCGAAGTAAGATCCATGGCAATAAAAAAGGAGATTCTATTACTTATGAGGATGAATACACGTTTCAGCTTTCCCATAAAACATCTTGCCTAGATAATATTGAATTCGACATGATTGGGTACTGCAAAATAAATTTATCTCGCCGCTTAACCTATAACGATCGCTCTCAAGGCTGGTCAGCATCCGTGGATAGACCTTATTTTACCATTAATATTAATAAGTTTGATGAAACGACTAAATTAAGGAAGGACAAGTTTGGCGGCTCGATTAAGGTTGGCTTAAGTTACTTTGATAAAACCACGCCTAAACATGGCTTAAAATTTAGGCTTGCTGCTAGCTACAATGACGGTATTACCGATATATTCGAAATTCCTGACAGTTTAATGCTCGGGTTCAACTTTGAAATACTGGGCGTATTAAACTCGCTGGATTTATTATTCAACAAATCAACCTCTCAGAATTCAAACTAAGAGGAATAGATATTCTTAACGTTAAATTACGGACATCATCAAAGCGATAGCAAGATTACTCAACATTAACCACACGGCTTTTCGTAACCAGAACTTTGCGATATTCACTAATTTTTTACGGCGCCTTTTATTAAGCTTTCTAACCTTGGGACTAAGTTTCAAATAGCCAAAGTAGATTAACCAAAAGATTAGGAATACGCTACTCAGGCTCAACCAAATAACTTGAAATAAAGTGAGTAGTAAAATCATATCGCCCCCCTAACCGAGGCTATCGCCCGTCTT
>PJEL010000617.1_pt1 | contig 41542 bp, 34 predicted proteins | sample 1853271 | NCBI WGS metagenome assembly PJEL01 (sample SAMN08108733, study PRJNA415343) | Invertebrate metagenome, whole genome shotgun sequencing project. | host: Globobulimina | place: Sweden: Gullmar Fjord | collected 2015-08
CAACTACGAGCTCGCCTCTGACATCATGGTCCGCGAGGTATTGCTGGACCTGAGGAGGAAAGATCTCATAGTTGTCAGGATCTAGTTGCGTACTGAGATGTAGCGATGCAATCTTAAGGAGAAAAGTGTCGAGGTTGATATCACCTTTGGCAGCGATGGTGAACAAATCATCCCGCTCGATTGTTGTGTCGAATCCATACTCACCCGGGTCTTCGGTATCTGGATTGGTATTGATAACCGTGGTCAGACCATTGAGAACCATTTTAGATTGATCACCAAATGGGACATATTCGATTGTCCCGTTTTCAATGGCAATGCGGCGCATTTGTAAGACATCGCTTAGAAGCAGTTTGGGGGATTCATTGTCGGATGAGGGTGCAAGATGCTCTTCGTCGTTTCGTGACTTAAGAAAGTGAGGCCAGCGGGTCAGTTGGCCTTGCTCTGACTCCTGCAAATGCAGACGTGGGTCCGTCAACGCAATTTGCTCAATCAAGAATGGTTGCCCAACTTTGGGAATTTCAGCCAGATCAATGTGAACTCGAGCCACGTCGATCATCGATTCGCCATCTTCGAATATTCGCAATCCATCAATAATCAACGTCCGCGGAGCTTGGTAGTCTACCGTATCAAATTCGATGGATGGATTCACGTATGACTTCAACAGACTGACGATCTGTTCACCTAACCAATGTTCAAGATTTGAGGACCCTTCTCTTCCCAAATTAGAGTAGAGGTATAAGCCAGTACCTATCAGGGTAAATGACACCAACAATACAAAGACAATGAGAATACGTTTGATCATCAGGGAACTCGGGTAAATAGTGATTTGAAATGCAATCGTTAATCAATCCAACATAGCAGAAGCGTCATCACTCTCAGGGTCAAATGCACGACCGATGCTGTACGTTCCACCCATCCAATTACCCAAATCAAGAAGTTGGCATCGTTTGGAACAAAACGGGAAGTGTGGACTAGTGTTCATGGTGGGTTTCTTGCACAGACTACATGGATGGGTTGATGGTGATTCCGCGCTTAGACTCCGGCTTGCCACATCTCCCACCATTGTGATCTGAATGGTACGTGTTGTCCCTTCGCCGTGCTGCATTTCTACCCGGATGTGTGAATCCGGTAGGTCATCTTCAATTCGTTCCGCCCATTCGATTGCAATGACTGCATCCTGCAATTCGAGAATCTCATCCCAACCAATGGTCTCAAGTTCATCTGATCCACTCAACCGATATGCATCAATATGAATGAGTGTTGTAATCATGTCATCGGCGTTGACTCTTGCAGCTGCAGCTGGTGTTGTATATTCATGGAGCAAGACAAACGTTGGGCTGGTAACTGCAGTTGCGTCCAACCCCAAGCCGATAGCCAGCCCTCGGACAAAACGTGTTTTTCCTGCACCTAGATCGCCATACAGCGCAACCACATCACCGGGATGCAAATGCTCTGCCAATTGCTCAGCGATGGCAAGCGTGTTGGCTTCATCTTTGCTGTGGTAGTGCTTGGAGTTGGTGTGTGGTACAGGGTTTGTCATATAGTCATTTCACGAATTGCAATAGGGCGGCCATGGAGTGAATCCTATTCATGCATCCAGCCTGTGGATTGAAGATCATTCCATGTGTTGTCGGAGTTTCTATCATGTAATGAGGTGCGATACGGCGAAGGGTTGTCATGGGAGTCCACAATGCGACCAACCTGAGTAATTGGAACGCCCTCGATGGCAGTGGGGAGGTCTGCAGCGGTGACAGCAGAAACCACAAAGCACAATTCGTAGTCTTCTCCGTCTCGCATTGCATTCTCTTCATCAAACTCTGGTCGAATCGGGATCGTACCTGCGTTCAGAATTGCAGCTACTCCCGACTGTTGTGCAATGTGATCCAAATCTTGCCCCAACCCATCACTGATATCGATCATCGCGTTAACGGTATGCTCATTCACCAATGCCAGAGCGAATTTGATGCGTGGTGTGAAATCAAAATGATGGGCGGTATTCCAACCTCCACCGAGCACGCCCGTAACGCAAACCACATCGCCGGGCTGAGCCCCTTTGCGGGTTACGATGCGACCGGTTGGGCCGGGCTGCGCAAACACTGTAACCGTGCATGACACCGGGCCCGAGTTCGTGTTCGACGCTGCAAACGATGCAATATCACCCCCAATGAGCGGGCAACTAAAATCGGCGGCACAGGTGCGCATGCCATCAAAAAGTTGCATCGCTTGATCATGCGGAAACCCAGGCGGCAATAGCCCTGTCGCGAGGGCAGCAATCGGCTGAGCTGCCATAGCGGCCACATCACTCAGGCTGCGAGCCACCGCTTTTCTGCCCACCTTGGCCCAATCATCCGTAGATGAATTGAAGTGTTGCCCATCCACCACCTGATCGACCCCTGCGAGAATTTCCTGCCCACTGGGTAGGCGCAGCATTCCCATGTCGTCGCCAGGCGGCAGGGTTACTGCAGCACTCAACTGACGATTGTGGGCATAGATCGCATTGTGCAGGTCGAATTCGGAAGCCATTTCATTAATGTCCCTATCTGGAATGCCACAGGGTAGTGCAGATACGCGTCTTTGCCCTGATTCTAACTCTGAGAATCGGAGGAATCCCTGTTCGCTTGAGCCACGCGATAAGCCAATGATACAGGATTGACAACCAAGAATCGGACAGACTTATATTGTATTCTTTGATCGGAGCGAGCCCATGATTGATCCGCGCGTAACCAAGTTGGCTGAAATGTTAGTGAACTACTCCTGCAAGGTACAGCCGGGCGAGCATCTGCTGATTGAAGCTTTTGACCTGCCTGAGGAGATGGTCATCGAGACGGTCAAAGCGACCCATCGTGCGGGCGGCCATCCCCATGTCATCCTCCGTAACAACAAGATCATCCGCGCTCTTGTCGGCGCAAGTCAGGACGACCAGTTGCAAACGTGGGGCCAATACGACCGCCATCGCATGGAGCAGATGGATTGTTATCTCGGGTTGCGAGGCTCACAAAATGTCAGCGAATTGGCTGGAGTGGCAGACGAGAGGATGAAAGCGTTTGGCCGACTCCATGGCACGCCCGTCCATGCCGAGCAACGTGTGAACCACACTCGTTGGTGCGTCTTACGTTGGCCTACTCCGAGCTTTGCGCAGTTAGCCGAGATGGATACCGAATCATTTGAAGAGTTCTATTTCGATGTTTGCACTCTCGATTATTCCAATATGGATCGGGCTGCTCGTAAACTCCAAGCTCGAATGGAAAAGACGGACAAGGTGCATATTCAAGGGCCAGGCGACACTGATTTGACCTTCTCAATCAAAGACATTCCCGTCATTCCCTGTAGTGGCGAAGTGAATGTCCCCGATGGTGAGTGTTTCTCCGCGCCAGTTCGTGAGAGCGTCAACGGTATTATCCATTACAATACCCCGACCGTGTACAACGGCGTTTCATTCAAGAACATTCGGCTCGAATTCAAAGATGGAAAAATCATCAATGCGACCGCAGAAGGTGATGATGAGAAGCTCAACTCCATCTTTGACAGCGATGAAGGTGCCCGGTATGTTGGCGAATTTGCGATCGGTTACAATCCGTACATTTTGGAGCCAATGAAAGATATTCTCTTTGACGAGAAAATCGCAGGCTCATTGCACTTTACGCCAGGCCGATGCTATGAAGACGCATCTAACGGCAACAACTCTGAAATTCACTGGGATCTTGTACTCATTCAGCGACCTGAATATGGCGGAGGAACCATCTCATTCGATGGTGAAGTCATCCGTAAGGATGGCCTGTTCATTGTGGACGATCTTGATGATCTGAATCCGGATGCTCTGAAAAATGCCTAGAACACTATGCTGCTTCACATGATTTGATTAGCGCTCGGATACGATCCGAGCACTTTCATCATTTTGCAGTGTTGCCGAGATTCCTCGATGGCTTGCGCCATTTCAGAGTTGTCTTGGTGTTCATCGCAGTCAATAAAGAACGTGTATGTCCAATTTTTTTCTCGACTGGGGCGTTTATCAATATGACTCAAGTTGATGCCTTGGTCGCGGTAAACCTTAAGAAAATCTACGAGTGCTCCCGGTTCGTGGACGGTGTCAAACATGATTGTAGTTTTGTCTTTGCTTGATGGATGTGCTTTCTGACATGCAATGACAAGGAATCGTGTGATGTTGTTGGGGTGATCCTCGATATGCTGAAACAACGAATTGACACCGTACAACTCGCCCGCTAATCCTGATCCGATTGCCGCTACTCCCGTTGTCTGGTGTGCCAATTCGACCGCAGCCGACGAACTTGTCGCGGGCACCAATGTTGCTTTGGGAAAATGATTCATCAACCACGTTCGACACTGATCAAATATTTGTGGCTTGGAGTGAATCTCCTTAATCTCCCCTGTCGCACAGTTGGCTAACAAATTATGGTTAATCTTGATTAGCGCTTCTGCATAAATCGAAACGTCGTAATCACAGAACGCATCCAGGGTATCTGTGATACTCCCCATGGTCGAATTCTCATATGGAACCAGTCCGTAGTTCGCATGTCCGCCCGCCACTTCTTTGAACACTGCTTCGATGGTGGGCAGAGCAGCGTGTTCAACACTCGATCCAAAATGCCTGACGGATGCAGTATGCGAAAATGATCCACGTGGGCCGAGGTAGCCGACTCGTAGCGGCAACTCGAGTGCAAAGCTCCCGGACATCAACTCCCGGTAGATCGCTTCGATCGTCCGTTGGTGGAGAGGTCCATTGCTTAATTCAATCACTTTGGACAGAACCGCTTTTTCCCGATGCGGAGCATAGATGGGTGTGCCATCACCCTGTTTCTGCTTCCCGACCTCGACGACGATGTTCGCTCGCTCATTCAGCAGCGAGATCAATTGCGTATCAACGCTGTCAATCTGGGCTCGCAATTCGTCCAATTGTTCTTGATCAGCCATCATGACCCAATCCGTCGTTTTGAAAACATCTAAGTCAGGGGAGACACATTTTAACCACATCTTGGCGATAACCGTAGGTTATCTGGCTCACCATCTCGGTAAATTTGAACAAAAAAGGATTAGAAACACGAAATCTGTTGGTCGGTGTCGTTTTGACTGTAGCCAGACCTAAGACCCTCGCTTGAACGGTCAGAAAGCCGTCTGGAGTGGAACTAGCGAGATGCGATTAATCCCAACGTTGGGACAACACAACAGACCTTTGGAGTTATTAATGACAAATCATGCAACAAGTAAGCGTAACCCTCTCAGCCTCACGGCATTTGGAATCTGCCTCGCCGCTGCCACGATCGGTGGGGGTGGATGGGCCATTGCGGACACCCAAGGTGAATGGACTGGGGTTGGCGAGAGTAACACCATCCAATCGCAAGACGATCAAATCAACTCACAATATCGGCTGAACATTGCTTTCAAAGGTGGGGACGCACCGGCCTATATCGAAGCGATCCGTAAGGCATCCAATGGTCTTGCGAATATCGTCGTGATGGAAAAGGTCGATCAGGTTCGCATACCAGCGGTGGAATTGCGATCTGTATCGATTCGATCTGCAATCGAATTCTTGACCGGTCAGCGATCAAACGAATCGGGAGTAATGACAAGACTCCATGTAGATGTAGTCGAAGGCGAGTCCTTCCGAGAGGATTCTGGAGAAGAGAATGGTTTTTCTCAGGTTCAACAATCGTCGAACATTTTCGTCGTCACCGCAGAGGAGTTTCCGGAACGACAGCTTGGGCAATCTGCACCAACTGAATCCAATGTATGGAATGTCAGTATGCTTCTTGAGTACATGTCTGGGGATGATGTCTTAGGGGCTATCGATACCGCGCTGCCCTTGGCCACCGATAATGACGAGCCAAACATCATCATTCGATTCCACGAAGAGACTCGAATCCTCATCGGTAAAGGTGGGAGTCGAGAGTTGGATTTGGTCGGTCAAGTCTTAGACGCATTGGATCAGTCCGCGCATATGCAGAGGATGACAGAAGAGCGTTCAAAGGCAGCTGCGGATCAGATCGAGGATCAGGATCGCAAGATGAGGGAGGTCATTGACAGTCTTCAGCAGGATTTTCGGGTTCGACAGGTGGCGGCAATCGCCGAACAGTCAGAGTTGCGGCATCAGATCGAGAGATTGGAAATGTCCACAGCCGACCTGCATCAGGAATTGGATGCACGACAAGCAGTTATTGAATCGCTAAAGGCCGAACTCATGTCAGCACACGCCAAACTTGCTGATCGCAAGAAAGAGTGAGGACAATCCTTGAACGAATGAACCAGCCTATTTGAGATCGGATGCGTACCGTCTAGTGAAGGAAACAAGTACGATTCTGCTCTTGCCTTGAACAGGCTGCGACTCTCACTCATGCTGTTGGACAGCAGAAAAATTGGCGATGCCCCACCCCATCCCTCAACTTGATCTGACCGGCACGGTTGTGTTGCAAGGGCTCTTGGGGGAGCATCGTTTAAAAGAATCCTCTGAAATGTCGCACGACACACACACCGATGCTGACCGCACTGCGGTGCAATTGACCTCGCGGATCGTGGCGGGTGATCAGGCAGCGCTGGCAGCATTTTACCATCGCTACTTCGAAGTGATGTACCGCTTTGCGCACAAGGCCAGTGGGTTTGACGAATCGCGATGTATGGACGTAGTGCAAGATACAATGCTCAGGATCCTGAAGTCAATGCGCCGGCCAATCGACACGGAGATTGCATTGCACGCTTGGTTAAGAACAGTAGTGTACTCTGTTGCATTTGATCATCTCAAATCGGATCGTCGGCGAACAATCCGCGAGCACCGTTATTCAGGACCATCATCTCCTGCGGAGACGACGGCCATCACGAATCTGGAGGATGGTGACTCCATTGCTGATCAAGATGCCGGTCGCATGGATTGGTTGCGCGAGGAATTGGCGAACATGGTTGAAGAGCAAAGTCGCCTAGTTGAAATGAGATTCCGCTTCAACTGGACTTTGCAGCGGATAGGTCAATCGCTTGGCCTCTCACATGGGGCGGTCGATGGCCGACTTCAACGAATTTTGCAAAAGCTCAGAGACCGAGCGGCCGATGCGGCAGATGAGGAAGGTAGACCATGATGAAACACAATCTTCATACTTCAAACTTCACTACGCCCGAGTCAAACCAGCCGCCAGACTTTTTGAGTGCGGAGGGGCAGTCGCGATACATCAACATGCTTGATGACTTACAGGGTGTGATGCAGACAAATCGTGGTCGACGACGACGGCGTCGATCGTTGACGGCAGCCGGTTTAATCCTTGTCCTCGGTAGCATGTGGGGTGTGTGGTACAGCCAGCATGTTGGTTGGCCAGTGGGGGGCGAATTCGAGTTGTTGACTTCCGAATCACATCCCAACGAGAGTCAAAGTGAGAACCCTCTACCCGAGCCAAGTAATACGGAAGAGACTGCTCAAGCAGCTTCCGATTCTCCATTTATTACCGTTCACAAGAACCGACCAGGTGATCAGCGGAGTGCGATTCAGTTGGTTTCGCGGCCTCTCCATCTGGCAGATTCGGTGATTCAAGATGAGAATCGGCGATTTTGTATGCGAATCGACGATCCAGAGGAACTGGTTGATGTTCTCGCAGAGATCGGGGTGCAAGCAGGATTGATTGAGTCTGTTGGAGAGTCCAGTCTCAGCCTCCCCAAAGGGCTGGCGTGGAACAGCGATTCAATGTTGGGTCAGGCGGAGGAAGCTCACCAAAACGACACCCAGCCGCCGCCGACAAGGCCCATTTCAAGTCGCCCTGAATCGTTGCCCTAATTGCAGAAAATGGCTCTCAGGGCTCCTATTCCGTTAATGGAGTGTCATTCGAACACCTTCAATCTAGTTTTGGGACGTAATGTCTTGGAAATGACATTAGAAGGCTAGTTTGGAGGTTCCGTCGTTCCGATCTGGTCTATTCCAACCAGTCCGCCTATTGTAATGTCGATTCTAGACGTGGCCATCAACCTCGCTATTCGAGGTTGTAGTTGCCTTTCGCCTTATTGGTGGTGATTGTAGAGTGTTGTTGCAGAAACGGGCATGAGCAAAATGAACCGCATTTGCCTTCTTTGCAATTTTGAATTTCCACATCGTTTGCAGGCAGTGATACCAACCTGTGTTGCGAATCGTTGTTTGGGAGTATCGGCCATGACCTGATGCATTGCAACAGGTTGGTTGCTCTGACGTTTGGGCAGCATCCTCAATGGATGTGGCCAAAACGCACCGGAGATTGATGCGCCAAGATTTTGAATCTAGGCCATTGGTGGACGGTCTGAGCATGTCATGGCCACGGGCGTCTAACCGCGCCGGTGGTTTTTTCGCGTTTTGATGGCGGCTGTTGATAACGTGATGCTGCTTGCAAGACGGGTGGGTCAACCGTTGCACGGTTGATGATTTGATAGAAACAAAATTGGGTTGGTGACAGTCAGGACGACTTTGGCTTTCGAGAGAAGGCAGGTTGCTGGTCATACTAAGCCAACGATATTAAAGTGAGTATCAAAAAATTCGGCAATTAAATATTAGGATGCTCATCCGGTAGATTTGCGGGGACACGTTTTAACCTAGGTTTGAACGTCAACTCCCTCAGGCCGATCGGATATTGGGCATCACACAACAGCGAGATTTCAGAAGAGAAAAACTCATGAACCAAGAGACTCTGCGAATTATTGACTCCATTGCGCGTGACCGCAACATCGAACGCGACGTCCTCATTACAGACATCGAACAGGCGATGATGTCCGCTGCGCGCAAGCACTTTGGCTCACTGGACAGCGAAGAATTCGTATGCGAAATGGATCGGCTATCGGGTGAGATTCGACTATGGCGCCGTCTGCCCGCAGAGATCGATGAAGAGACTGGCGAGATCATCGCGGAGGAAGAAGAATACGAAGTTGATCTCGAAGAACTTGGACGAATTCCCGCCCAGACGGCTAAGCAAGTCATGATTCAACGGTTCCGTGAAGATGAACGCGCTTCAATCTTTGAGGAATTCTCCAAACGAATCGGCGAGTTGGTCAGTGGCTCAGCCCAGCGACACGAAGGTGGCGCATTGGTTGTCCAGATCGATCGAGCGGAAGGATTCATGCCTCGCTCCGAGCAAATCCCGGGTGAACAATTTCAGCCAGGTGATCGCGTTCGATGCATGATCTTGGACGTTCGAGATATGGGTAACCAGGTCAAGATCGTGTTGAGTCGTGGTAATCCTGATTTTATTCGTCGGCTGTTTGAAGTTGAAGTGCCAGAAGTTACCGAACGCATTATCGAAATCAAAGCAATGTCACGCGAGCCGGGCTTCCGAACAAAACTCGCCGTTACCTCCATCGACTCCAAAGTTGATGCGGTCGGGGCATGTGTTGGCGTACGTGGCAGCCGAATCAAGAATATCGTTGATGAGCTTGGCGGCGAAAAAATTGATATCGTTCGTTGGAATGACTCCAGTCAGATTCTCATTCAAAATGCACTAAAACCTGCTGAGATTTCCGATGTCTCGCTTTGCTTCGAATTAGGTCGAGCGACCGTTATCGTTGGCGAAGATCAGTTGAGCCTCGCGATTGGTAAGCGTGGTCAGAACGTCCGATTGGCCGCCCGTCTAACAGGATGGGATATCGATATTCTGACGCCGGTTGAATACGCCAAGGGACTGGAGGTCATGGTTGACACATTCAAGGACCTTGAAGGTGTGAATGAAGGTACATTTGACCGTTTGGCTGCCCTTGGAATCATCAGTGTGTTTGATGTTGAAGAAGTCGGGCCAGCAGTCTTGTTGCAAGAATTGGAAATCGAAGATGAATTGGCTCAAACGATGGTGACCGTTGCTATCGAGCGAGGCAAAGTGGTGGCCGAGCTACAGGCCAAGGAAAGAGAAGAAGATCAGAAGCGGCGTGAAGAAGAGAAGTCAATCGCCGACATCCTGTTGGGACCTGATGATGGCTCAACAAAGAGCACTGATGCTGGTGGTGGCGAGGTTACTTCAAGTGAAGATGGAGATTCTGCGGCAAAAGATGATTCCCCTGCACCGACGGTTGAAACCGAATCACAAGTGGATTCGATTCTCGGCATTGGTGATGGGCCATCAACCGAAGTTGAGGCGAGTAGTTCCGGCGATACAGAAACGGTCGTTGCCATCAATGAAGATGAAAGCAAAGACGACTGAGTCAGTCGAAGCTGTTTGAGTTATAGGTACGAGAGAATGTATTGGATTGAGAGAATGGTGAATCCGTATCTGCGTAGGCACGCGTGTGCCGCAGATGATTGAACGTCCTGAAAGAGGGTAGTATTTTGGCAACTCGAGTCTTTGAACTCGCAAGAGAACTGGGTATCAAATCGAAGGCAATTCTCGAACGCTGCAAGGCGGAAGGGGTGCCTGGGATTGATAACCATATGACTACAGTGTCCGCTGGTCTGTCGGCTTCCATCCGTGGATGGTTTAGCGAAGCGGCGGCCAGCAGTGGTGACAGCACAGAGCAAGATCAAGGTGCGACATCACCCTCTGCCGTCATGGTCGAGAAAAAGGTGGGTGCGCGCAATTCAACCACTTCGACTCCGGTTCGTAAGAAGCCGGCAAAAAAATTGGCTAAGAAAGCCGTCGCTAAGAAGAAGACTTCTTCTTCTGCTGGGTCATCAGCTGGCCGAAGTCACCGCCCTCATCCCGGCGAAAGACGCTCAGATACTGGGCCTACTCGATCACCGGCACGACGACCTGCCGCGACGAGCCCATCGAACGAGCCGACACACGCTGACTCGAAATTTGCCACTGCGAAGTCTGATGAAGTCGATTCTGCGCCTACTCATTCAACTACGCACCACGGCGAGGATGAATCGACAGCAGCACGAGAGCCACAAACAACATTTGTCGATACAGTATCGGAATCTACCGAAAGCTTCGCTGATGTCGGGACTTTCATAGACTCCACTGAAGAACCATCGACCGAACCGTCTTTGGTTTCTCCCGCTGCGGAAACAACAAGTAGTGATCCTGTTGGTTTTGTTGAAGAGACTCCTGTTTCATCTCCAAGCGTTTCTGAAATTCCTGAAGAGCCAATTGCTGAGGGATCAATCACTGATCCAACACAGCCAGCATCTGACGGGTCAATTCCCAATGTTCCGGACCGTCCCAATGTCGTGACCCCTGCAGGGCCACAGTTGGATGTACAGGCACCAGCTAAGATGCGTGGCCCGAAGGTTGTCCGTATTGAAGAGGCTGAGGTTATTGATCGTCCAAGGCCAAGACCGCGTCCAAGTGGTGGCGGTTCATTCGGTGGACAAGGTGCAGGTGGTCCGATGCATCGCACCGGCGGTGGTGATGTCGGCGGCGGCGGTGCTGGCGCTGGTGCCGGAGGAGGAGGCGTTTCGCGGCGAAACCTCAGGCGGAAAAATAGCCGCGGTGTCGAACGAGGACGCAGTGGACAATCCGGTCGTTACGCCAACAGTGGCGGTGGCGGTGTTACAGGAAAAATAAAGAACTGGAATCAGCAGGATCTGATCGAACGAGAAGAACGACTTCGAGGTTCGCGTGGTCTACTGCGAAGTCTCCGTCGTGGAGGCGGTGGAGAAATAGGCGAACGAGCTAAGTCTGCTCGCGAGACTGGCGGCGTCGTCAAGATTCAAGAGCCGTTCTCAATCAAGGACCTTAGCGCTGCAACCGGCGTCAAGGCTGCAGATATTCTCCTTGCGTTGATGCAAAAAGGGAAGATGGCCAATGTGAATTCGGGTATCGAGATGGAACTCGCCATGGAAATCATGATGGAGTACAACATCGAGCTCGAAATCGAAGAGAAGAAATCAGCTGAAGACGTTGTGGCTGAACAATTCCACAGCCGCGATCGAGTCGATGTCGGGCCGAGGCCGCCAGTCGTTGCCATTCTTGGTCACGTCGATCATGGCAAGACGTCGCTCCTGGACCAAATTCGCAATGCAAATGTCGCAGATGGCGAAGCGGGCGGAATTACCCAGCATACTTCAGCGTTCCGGGTTAATGTTCATGCCGGCGACGCGGACAAGCAAATTGTCTTCCTCGATACGCCTGGTCACGAAGCATTCACCGCCATGCGAGCTCGAGGCGCGCAAGTGACGGACATTGTCGTTCTTGTTGTGGCGGCGGACGACGGTGTCATGCCACAAACCGCAGAGTCCATTGCGCATGCAAAAGCTGCGGGCGTTCCTATCGTCATTGTGTTGAACAAAATCGATAAACCCGAAGCGACAGAAGAGAACATCCAGCGAATTTACGGCCAATTGGCGGAACATGAATTGTCTCCGACCGATTGGGGTGGCCAAACCGAAGTTGTTAGATGTTCTGCGTTGAAGGGTGAAGGCATACAGGATGTGTTGGATACCCTTGACTTGCAATCAGAAGTCATGGAGCTTTCCGCAGCATTCGGCGGACCCGCCAGTGGTAATGTCCTGGAAGCCAAGATGATCGAAGGACGTGGACCTGTCGCAAATATTCTTGTTCGTGAAGGCACGATCAAGATTGGTGATTTTGTCGCCGTCGGCCGAGCATTCGGCCGCGTTCGAGATATGAAAGATGACCGTGGACAGCAGCTCGAAGTGGCTGGTCCCGCTACGCCCATTGAAATTTCAGGGCTGGATCGAATCCCCGACGCGGGCGATTCGTTCTATGTCGTCGATACGCTCAAGATGGCACAACAATCAGCTGAGCAGCGCGTTACCTTTGAACGTGAGCAACAGTTGGCGGCACCCAAGGTTACCTTGGACAATATCTTCACCACCATTGATGATTCCAAACGCAGCGATCTCAACCTCATTGTAAAGGCTGATGCCCAAGGCTCAGTTGAAACATTGAAGAAGACATTGCAAGATATTTCAACAGATGAAGTGAACATTCGCGTGTTGCATGCTGCAGTTGGTGGCATCGTCGAATCTGATGTTATTCTCGCTGAAGCATCCGGTGCGATCGTGCTCGGATTCCATGTCATTGCCAGTGCGAAAGCCCGTAATCTTGCAGAGCAGAAGCAGATTGAAATTCGCAATTACCAAGTGATCTACGAATTGTTGGATGATGTTCGCAAGGCCGCATCCGGTCTACTCGCGCCTGAACTTCGAGAAGAAGTACTTGGCCACGCCGAGGTGCGTGAGGTCTTCAAGGTCTCCAAAGTTGGTCTCGTGGCCGGGTGTTATGCTACGGATGGCGTTATCAAACGTTCAGCGCACATTCGTGTTACCCGTCAGGATATTGTCATCGAAGATCGTCGAGTCCTCGAACAGCTCAAGCGATTCAAGGACGATGCCAAAGAAGTGCGGGCCGGTCAAGAATGTGGCATGAAGATCGAAGGGTACGACGATATAAAGCCCGGCGACATCTTGGAATGCTTCAACGTCATTGAAATTGCTCGTGAGATCTAAGAAACGGAATTCCGTTAACACAAGGGCGGGATTCGTCTCGGGTGACGCACGCGAAACGAATCGCACAGGAAAATGTCAAGGTTGGTGCAATGAGTCGACGGTCAGAGCAAATCTCATCAAACATGAAGCGCATTTTGCAAGACATTATTGCGCGACGACTGTCGGATCCACGGATCAAAGGCATGATAACAATTACCGAGATTGATCTGTCAAAGGATCTTCGGGATGCAATTATCAAGTTATCCATTTTTCCGGACAAGTATGAATCTGTGACTTTTCACGGCCTCAAAGCCGCAACTATGCGCATTCAAAAGCTTATGAACAATGAGCTTGTGATGCGGCGGCCTCCTCATATTCGCTTCGAAATCGATGACTCACTGAAGAAACAGGCTGCCATCATCTCTGCTATCAACCTAGCCATCCACGATGGTGATGATGACATTGCAGAAAACAATGATGTCGAGTCCACAGACGCCGCTGAAACTGAATCATCATCCCACCCATCAGATTGAATTGTTGCGCATGATGCGTTCCCGAAATTGGCTTGAGTCGATTCCTGAAAATCAGAACCTTTCCCTGATCAACAATAACGAGGTTGGGAGCGAGTGAAGAACCCAACTGCGTATTCAAGTCGGTTTCAAGCCCATGTGAATAATCTGCGTGCGCAGTTTGATGTTCCTACACCGGAGCGCGTCGATCCAATCACACAGATCGTCATTGCATTTCTGATGTGGGAAACAACGAGCGATTTGGCCGACGATTGCCTCGCACGGGTTCGGGAAACGTTTTTTGATTTCAATGAGCTTCGAGTGGCCAATCCGAAGGAATTTAGACGCTTGCTTGGCCGCCGATATCCACGGGGAGCAGAGCGAGCAGACTTACTCTTGGCCACATTGAAGGAAATTCATACACAACAGCATCAGTTGTCGTTGTCTCATTTGATTTCGGCGCACCCTGAAGTCATCTGCCAGTATTTCACGCAGTTGCAAACACCACCCCCATATGTCAAAGCACAAGTGATGTTGTGCTGTTTTGACATTCCTATTGTGCCTATGGATGGGCAGTTGCGGGCAGCCTTAATCCAAAATGATGTGATAGACAAGTCTGCGAATTTGGATGAATTACAGGTGTGGTGTGCTCGGCAAATTCCCCACGACCAGATTCTTGAAACCCACTTGTTATTGCAAGGATGGGTTGAAGATCAAGCCTAGTCGCGTTGTGCTGCTCGCACAGTAGCGACCGTTATAGTCGCTTTGGCCACGATTGTCTTTGGTGACAATTCATCGATATATACACTTGCTTCTGCAATTGAAATTGTTCTCCCGGCTTTGATGACTTCACCTTTGCAAAGCAATCGACTACCTTTGGAAGGTCGTAAGAGGTGTAATTCAAATCCCGCGGTGAGCATTCGTTCGTCGCTTGCTACTAGCGTGTAGGCTGCGCTGCCGCCAGTATGATCGGCCAAGGTTGCAAGCACTCCCAGATGCACAAAGCCATCCTGCTGTTCGTGATTTGGTAGAATTGGTTCGATACATGATTCGCACCAGCCCGGACCGCATTCCGCGAGTCGAATGCCAAGCGATTGGACAAAAGGCGCATCAAGAAAGAGCGATCGAATCACATCCTGGTATTTAGCATTGCGCACATCGAACACGTCTTGTACCCCATTTCGAATTGTAACCAAACAATAGAAATGCCTCGGGCCGATGAGGCAACCCGAGGCATTGTTCTTGGAGGTTCACAATGTTATGAAAATTCGTGAGTCAACAAACAACAGTACGCGACAAATTAATCGTCATCTGCCTTGGGCTTATATGATGCCACAACCTCTGCTTGCACGTTGGCCGGTGTAGGATCGTCGTGGCTGTATTCCATGGAGTACGAACCGGTCCCTTGCGTCATCGCTTTGAGTGAGTTTGCGTAGGTCATCACTTCGCCGAGTGGGGCGACAGCATTGACGACGCACAAGCCGCCCGGCAACATATCGCTGCCTTGAATTCGTCCGCGTCGACCGGAAATATCGCCGGTGATATCTCCCATGTATTCCTGCGGAGCGGTGATCTCCATTTCGACAATAGGCTCAAGCAGCACTGGCCGTGCTTTTCGTACTGCATCTGAAAATGCTTTCTTGCCTGCTGTCAAGAACGCGATTTCCTTGGAGTCGACCGCATGGTGCTTGCCGTCGTACACGATGACTTTGATGTATTCCATCGGGTAGCCGGCAACGCATCCTTCTTCAAGAACTTGCTTAACGCCCTTTTCGATGGCCGGCATGAACTGCTTGGGGACAGACCCGCCGAATGTCTCATCTGCAAACTCAAATTTTTCCTTCTGATCGCGAGGCAGTGGTTCAATGCGCAGGAACACTTCACCAAATTGACCCGCTCCGCCAGATTGCTTCTTGTGGCGATGATGCCCATCGGCCTTGTTCGAAACTGTTTCTTTGTATGCAATACGAGGAGGCGCAGTATTGACTTCAAGGTTGTAGCGATTTTTCAACCGCTCGAGCATGACACGGAGGTGCATATCGCTATTGCCACGAATCACGGTCTCATGTGTGCTCGGATCTCGCCCGATGGCAAAGGTTGGGTCTTCGTCTGCTAGTCGTTGGAAGGATTGGAATATCTTGCCCTCTTCACCTCGCTTCGCAGCGGTGATCGCCATTCCGAACATTGGCTTCGGCAGTATGGCGCCTCTGGTCGCGATGGAATCGCAAGCCAATCCTTCATGAATGACCGCATCATAATGAATATCGTCAATCTTCGCGACTGCCACAATATCGCCGGGGATCGCTTCGTGAACTTCGATGTGGTCTTTGCCTTGCAATTGGAAGAAGTGGGCGATTCGGATGCCCTTCTTAATGTCATCCAAATGAACAGTGTCACCGGAGGATAATTTGCCTTGGTGAACACGAATCGCAGCGAGTTTACCAACAAAAGCATCCGTCGTCACTCGAAAGACGTGGCCGACAAAAGGCTTATCTGCATCTGTCTCTCCGCCCCAATCTTCGCCATCCAGTTTGAATCGTGTGCACTTGGTTGCGCCGGGTGCCGGGAAGAATTCTGCGACTGCATCGAGAAACTCAGTGGCTCCCGCGCCGTTCTTGGCGCTGACGAAAAAGATCGGCACCAAATGGCTGTCGCACATCGACTTGCCAAATGCACGAATCATTTCATCTTGAGTGACTTCTCCCTCTTCAAGATACTTCTCCATTAATTCATCATCGACTTCGACCGATTGCTCGACGACTACATTGTTTGCATCCTCAGGGCTGCCAAACAACGTTTTCTCGCTCGATGGTTCGGGGAAACACTTTGCCACCGATTCACCGCCTGCGAGTGGCAGGTTGAATGGAATGCACTCCTTGCCAAATGTTTTCTGCAATGATTCGACCAGCTCTTCAAGTTTCTCTGGGTGGTGGTCAATTTTGTTGATCAAAATGGCGCGGCCGTTATTCTCTTTCTTAGCATTCGCCATCATCTTACGAGTGAGGTCTTCGATTCCTTTGTCGGCGTCAACCACAATGCACGCTGTTTCCGCAGCGGCCAACGAAGCAACGGATTGCCCGATGAAGCCAGGGTAGCCAGGCGTGTCAATCACATTGAAACGATGGTTGTTGTATTCGAAGTGAATGATGGCGGTTGAAAGACTGTGCCCGTGTTCTTTTTCTTCAGATTCAAAATCACAAACGGTGTTGCCATCTTCAATGGTGCCCATGCGATCAATGGTATCTGTCTTTAATAGGAGACGTTCTGCCAGCGTTGTCTTTCCAGCACCGGCGTGGCCTACAAGAGTGATGTTGCGAATATCCTGAGTTGTATAGCTAGCCATGGTACGTATTGATCCTTTCAAACCATACGGCGATACGCCAGAATTCCAACAGAAACGCTGGCCGGTTTTGAGAAGTACTGTGATTAGAATCGTCAAGTCCAACAATTTATTCAATGACGACTCGCATAGACAGTGTAACGGCCTCAGGCGGGCGGGTATAGCGTCGACGTGACTCTTCAGTCGGATTGCTCAGGGAATCAACCGGGAGTTTGAATGGCAGAATTGCTTCATACCGCTGGCAGTGGCTCCCAATAGGACTAGGAATTTCGCCCATGAGCATCGATGGGCTCCTATTTGAAGATAAAAAACTCAGAAAAACCCGAATGAAGCATCAGAATCCTCGATGTGTGGTATAGTTAGTACGAGGGGATCGGCTTCAAGCGGAAAATCTAATCAGGTTTGCAGTTTGACGCAGTGATGCCCTTCATTTGAAATCTGACGACTCCGTCGTTGTGTGAAGAAATGCAAACTCACTTTTGGCGCGCCTATTCACATGGCCGTCAGCATGGCGGGTCTTATGATTCACAAGTGATGAGCTGTTGTTGGACGTTGTAGCAACGATGCTTTGCCGGGGGGCAGGCTAAAGATGATACAGAAAAGCAAAGAAATACATAACGATCGAGAGAACCACCCAAGCAACATTCACCGTGGTTATTCGCTGATAGAACTCTTAGTTAGTTTGTCAGTTCTCGTCATTCTCATTGGGTTCCTTCTCCCCGCACTACATCGAACGGTTCGCTACACCGGCCCGTTGGTTCAATGCTCCAACAATCTGAATCAACTCTCTATCGCCATCCGTCTGTATGCGGATGACTACAACCAGTTGATGCCGATCGCAGAATTTCACCCATTGCAATCCGATGAGTCGCCCACCCTTGATACGATCTTGGAGTCTTATGGAGGCGGTTCAATCGATCTTTGGCTATGCCCAAACGATTCGCGTCGCGATACCGTACGACAGTCCTTTGGAAGTTACCTCTACCCAATCGGACGACTTCAGAATTCCTCCAACCACATCTACATTCATTCACTCCCGCCGCAGTTTCCTATTTTGATTGATCGCGTCGCTTTTCACACCGACCCCCAAAATAAGAATCGGCAAACCATTCTCCCCATTCGACGCAAGCAAGTGAGCATTCTTGATGACTTCTCACGAGGCAATGGGCATAATCGTGTCATGATTAATGGCAAGATTACTGCATTTCCAAATCGCTTTGCGGATGATTCAGATCAATAGCGCAACCCGCGTTCTTGAATTTCAAAAAAAAAGCAAAATCACAAGAGCGATAGCATGCGCTGCAGTGACTCTACGTTGGACCTAAGATGAGTTGGATTAATCGTGCCCGCCACAAGACTGGTAATCCCTGACTGCTCTACAAAAAGAAAATGCAGTGCTTTTTCGATTGGGTCTAGTGGGGTTGATTCGGCTATTGGATTATCGCTAAAATGTTGAAAGTGCCCACTGGCGAATCCTTTCTTGATAACAACTCCGATAGATTGCGACACTGCATCGCTGACCGCAGGGAGCATTGATTGTTCATGTGGATTCAATTCGATCATGATGACATCACACATTTCAATGCCTAGATTCGCGCCAGCGATTGTCTTGGGAGAAATCCCAGTAGCTCGGACGACGCCCTGCTGTTTGAGATCCTGAAGTGCTATCAATGATTCTCCAAACTTATCTGAGCTTTCATCAATGCCGTCCGAGTGCAGGTACACCACATCCAAGTAATCAGTTTGGAGATGAGCCACACTTTGCAGCACACTTGCACGGATTGCTTTCGCTGAATAGTCGAATGTCGATGATTGGCCGTCGTACGACTCTCCTGCTTTGCTTGAGATCACCCAATCCGTTCGATCACCGGTCCTGAGTTGTCCGATTCGCTCTTCGCTATTGCCGTACGCCGGAGCGGTATCTATATAGTTGATTCCCAGATCTCGGGCCAAGTTGAGCAGTTGAACGATCTGCTCATCATTTGGAATGGTGAATGACTGTGGATATTTGACGCTGGTTGATCGGCCAAATTTCACTGTTCCCAATCCGATGGGTGACATTGATATCCCAGTCGATCCTAGGGTGCGGTTATCCATTCGTTGGTTTCCTCCCAAGGAGTGAGTGCAATGGTGGGGGAAGGCCAATTCTCTAATGAGGAATCTGATTCACAATCAAACTTTAAGGCAGCCTGTTCAACAGCACGGTATTCACTAATTGCAGGCATTGCGTCCAACTCACGGAGAATATCATTCGCCAACCGCGGCGCAAGGGCTAGTTTCGTAGGCCAAGCCACGATCATCCTTCCACGGCGCTCAACCATACACGTATCTGGCCGCCGGCCACCGGATTGCAGTGGCTCGGCGCGGTCAACCCGCCACGTTGCCCATTCGGTTGATTCTGAAGTGAAACCCGGCAACAACTCGCCAAGCAGCGCCTGAGCCCTTTCAATCTGCTCCCGTGGGCTTCGATCATTCCCCTCTTCTGCAATCTGGCCTCCAATATACAGCACCGAACGATCATCCGTGCTCAGCGGATGTGTGGTTATCGTTGCTCGTGGGGTTGCGCCAACACCCAAGAAATGCGAATACACCGGACACGTAAACCGATCACGTGCCATGACCATATGCAACGGGCGCCGCTGCATTGCAACAGGATGATTCGGATCATGCAGTGCAACGAACTCATTACCAACACCTGCTGTAACAATAACTGCATTGGTCTCTACCGTGCATGCGATCCCATCATCACGTTGCAGTTGTAGCCGAATTGGATCATCTAGAGACTGTTCGTCCGAAATTGACCAACCATGCGCCTGGTGCACTTTTGCCATGCTGCCCACAGGTTGTTGATCCACCAGAGAGCGCAACACACTCGGAATGTCAAGGATTGGCTCATTTAGGCGATACACTTGTCCGTTTGAAGGCGTAAAACCAGCAAATGGTGGCCGATCAGCCTGTTTGACGGTAGCAATGCGTGATCGCATCACTTTACTCGCTGCTAACGCGGTGAATTTTGAAGCCAACGAAGTGGATGAACAAAGAAATTGATGCGTGCTGAGGGCATGTGCACACGCTAGACTGGGGGTTGACTCACCATTCATTGCAATGTTCCACGCGTTCGGCATGGCTGCAATCGCTTCGGATGCGCTGGTCTGTCGTCCGGTGAGTGTGTACTTGGTTCCGCCGTGAATGATACCTTGCGATGCAATTGTTTGGCCGTATCCAAATGCACGATTTTCAACCAACATGCTCTTCGAACCGCGCGCACATAACATTGCATGCACCCATAAACCGGCAATTCCACCGCCTATCACAACGGTATCGAGACGTTGTATTTTGCTGTTCACGGATGCATTTCCTGATGTTCTGCAAAAAAAGTGAAATTTTTTTTGAAGTGCATCGTCGGGTCTCTTTTGCACATTCAACGCTCAACATTTGCATGTTGATCACGACACACTATAGGAAGCAAAGAGAACATTCAAGGGCTTATTCTCAATGATTAATTACAATTGGGGATGAAGCCGAAATGAGTGAGCATCACCATCAGAACGATGCGCGACGATCATTTTCTCCTAATAAATAAGGCAAAAATGTTTTTCATAGGATGTGATGCGATTGCCCGAGAGCACAATCAAAGCAGCTAATCGTTATCACAAACACCGACCAGCCTTACATCAAAAGGAAGTGAAAAAGAACGCCTTGCGCGCAATGTGATTCTGGTGATTGTAAGTGCGTGAACGGATCGATTTGAAGGTACGATGTGAACTTAGTGAATTTTTTTACTTCAAGGTAGTGGTCTAGTGGACCCGATAGAAGTACAAAATTGTACAGAGGTAGGTTACTGAGGCCGCCTCTAACCCAAGGTATAGTGATTCGTTTCGCGCCGACCCTCAAGTCCAGGAGAAGCGACATGGCTAAGAAGAAGACTCGCAAGAAGGCTGCCCGTAAGAAGGTTGCCAAGAAGAAGACGACCCGCAAGAAGGTCGCCAAGAAGAAAACAACTCGCAAGAAGGCCACCCGTAAGAAGGCAGCCAAGAAGAAGACACGTAAGAAAGCAGCTAAGAAGAAGACGACTCGTAAGAAGGTCGCCAAGAAGAAGACTCGCAAGAAGGCTGCTAAAAAGAAGACGACTCGTAAGAAGGCAGCTAAGAAGAAGACTCGCAAGAAGGCTGCCAAGAAGAAAACGACTCGTAAGAAGACAGCCAAGAAGAAGACTCGCAAGAAGGCTGCCAAGAAGAAAACGACTCGTAAGAAGACTGCTAAGAAGAAGACTCGTAAGAAGTCAAAACGTAGATAAACAGAGTGTACGAGGTGACTCAGGCCTCTCTCTAACGCTCATAAACCGCATTCGAATCGCCACAAGGGACGCTCACAAGGGCGTCCTTTGTGTTTAACCACACTGCGTATTCGTGTTGATGATTCCAGTTTCTGATTCCATTGCCCTGTTCCCACTCCATACCTGAACTACCCTAAAATCTCCTGTGCTCCGCCGTCGCAGAAATTCGCAAGAAAGTGGCGGAAGGTTGTTAGAAGAGCACAATCAAACTGTGAGATCAATCTGTTAGCAAAACCATGGCCAATGTGAACCTTCAACAACGTCTTATCGCCAAACTTGATGAAATGGCTCATCACCTATCGGACATTGATGAATCTCTGTCTTTAACGGAGACACTAGCTGACCCCAACAAGACGAGAGATCTGAGCATCCGCAGAGCTGCAATCGCGCCCGTATGTATTCAATACGAACGATATCGGGACCTGCAAAGTGAAATCCAAGAGTGTGAAGTGTTGATAGCGGTGTTACCCGCAGACGATTCATTCGATGCGGAGCTGGTCGGTATGGCGCAAGATGAGCTGCCCATTCTTCAGCACGATGCGGAATCACTTTTGGATAAGATCAAAACAGAATTAGTCACATCGGACGATCGTGCCGTCGGGTCAGTCATCGTCGAGATCCGAGCGGGAGTCGGCGGAGATGAAGCTGGTATCTGGGCGAGTGATGTGTGCGAAATCTATAGGCGATTCGCAAGCTTGCGAAACTGGTCGGTGGAGGAGATAAGTCTCTCCGCAGGAGATGCAGGTGGTATTCGTTCCGCCATTTTGAATATTCGAGGCCAAGGTGTTTGGGCAGAATTGGCGTATGAAGCGGGCACCCATCAAGTCAAACGCGTACCTGCGACCGAGAGTCAAGGACGGGTGCATACATCGACTGCAACAGTAGCGGTTCTCCCGGAACCACGCGAAGTTGAAATCAACTTGAATCAAGAAGATGTAGATGTTCATGTTACAACCTCGCAGGGTCCTGGCGGTCAGAACGTCAACAAAGTTGCGACAGCCGTCCACCTTATTCATCGCCCAACCGGCATCGAAGTGCGTATTCAGGAAACAAAGAGTCAAGCACAAAATCGTGAACGCGCGTGGAAGGTCCTCAAGGCCAGATTGTACGAACGGCAAAGGCAGGAAATCGAAAGAGAGCGTGCAGCAGAGCGAGGCAAAATGATTGGCTCCGGCGGTCGTGCGGAGAAAATTCGCACCTATCGCTGGAAGGAATCTATCGTCGTTGATCATCGAATCAATTCATCGTACAATTTACAAGACACGCTCAACGGTAAACTTGATCGCATGATTGAAGATCTCATTCAATATGATGTCGCTCAACGGTTGGCGGGCCTGTAATGGAAACGCATTCTCCTCACTGCTTGCTCGTGGTTGTGTCGGTCCCCGCAGAGGCAGCCTCAATTTTTTCGGCTACAGACTGTCCTTCGAACAAAGGTGATCATGGGTGGCCAATTGTGGCGATCAATGCTCACGTACACCTCACCGTATCTGGGATCGGGCGGTCCAATGCCGCGGCCGCAACGGCAACTGCGATGACATTGCAACGCCAATCATCTCGGCCGTTCGATGCGGTCGTAAACATCGGTGTAGCGGGTACATACGATCGGCAACGGGCAGATCTTGGGGATGTGGTGTTCGCCACAGACTCTATTTTTGCCGAAGAGGGCATTGCACTTCCAAGCGGCTGGGCAGATGTGGACACGCTGGGATTTCCACTCGGCCAACCTGATTGGTCAAGAGGCAATTGCATTGAAAACAGCCCATCATTGCGCGATTGGATACGAAAACTATCAGTTTCGGAGACACGCACGACCAACCTGTCCTTGGTTGATCACAATGTTGCAACGGTTGCCCAATGTTCTGGAACCGATGCCACTGCCGAACTGATCTACAAACGCACCGGTGCCATTGCAGAAGCGATGGAGGGTGCAGCTGTCGTTGCAACCGCTCGCGCACTTGGTGTATCTGCAATTGAAGTTCGTGTGATAAGCAATACCACCGGCGATCGTGAACGACAAGTCTGGAGTTTGCAACCCGCACTTCAGACTGTAAACACCCTGATTCAGGTATTCGCGGCCAGTGTTCCTCGCCGCGATCGTCGTGGTGATCCAAGTTCGAAGGATTCATCGTGAATTCACCATCAGAGTACGCTATTGCGATTCATGGTGGGGCAGGTGTCATTTCAAACGACATTCCTCTCCAACGTAAAGAGGAATATCTTTCGGCGTTGGAGCGCATCCTGCGTTCTGGACAACAGCAATTGTGTGAAGGCAAGAGCGCATTGGACGTGGTGCAAGCCGTGGTTGAGCAGTTTGAGGATGATTCGCATTTTAATGCGGGGCATGGTTCGGTGTACACACGAGAAGGTACGCATGAACTTGAAGCATCCATCATGGATGGCAAGACATTGTCGTGCGGCGCGGTTGCGATGATCGAATCCGTGCGTCACCCCATTCGACTGGCGCGCATTGTAATGGAACAAACGCCACACATCATATTGGCGGGGAAAGGGGCTGAGAGCCTCGCTGAGCGATTTCAGTTAGAAAAGGTGTCGCAGGGTTTCTTTGATACAGAACATCGACACGAACAACTACAGGCGTTTCTAAAGCAAACAAAAGCGAATAGCGAAAGCAACGGCGGGGCAAACTATGTAATCGAAGATAATCGGACATCATCAACGACGGAAGGTGATACCGAAACAGTCGGTTGTGTTGCACGTGACCAAAACGGCGATCTTGCGGCTGCCACTTCGACAGGTGGGCGTACTGGAAAGTGGATCGGGCGCATTGGCGACACCCCAATACCTGGCGCGGGAAACTACGCCCATAACGAATGGTGTGCAGTGTCTGCAACCGGATTTGGTGAGGAATTTATTCGGCACGTCGTTGCCCGTGATATTGCTGCCATGATGGAATACGGGAACATGTCATTGCCGGAGGCTGCATCGCTCATGGTCAACGATAAACTCAAGCCAAGAGTGGGTGGTATCATCGCCGTTTCAAAAAATGGTGATATCGCAATGCCGTATAACTCAACCGGCATGTTTCGCGGCGCGGCCCACGCAAATGGGCGTTTTGAGTTCGCAATTTGGGATCAAATCCACAGCAGATAATCATCACTGGTGGATATTGCAGTTTGTCCCTATTCACCTAGGGTTTTCTTGCGGCGAAGAATGTGGTGGTAGTGTTGCCCGAACCGATGCGCTTCATCACGAATCGATTGGCACAAACGCAGGCCGTAATTCCTTCGGTCGAGTCGAATCGGTTCTGATTCACGTTGCAAATAAATGAGTTCTTCTTTCTTTGCCAATGAAATCACCATGGGCGGTTGAACGTCAAGTTCTTCAAACGCTTCAAGCGCGGCGTGAAGCTGCCCCAGGCCGCCATCAATCAAGATTACGTCCGGGTAGAGTTCATTACCGTCTCCCGCCTCGCGATATCGCCGAGAAATGACTTCTCGAATAGATTGGTAATCGTCATTGCTCGCCGTCTTGATGCGGTACCGCCGATATTCATTTTTGAATGGTTTTCCATCAACAAAACACACTTTTGATCCGACCGTTTCGCCTCCCTGAAGATGTGCAATGTCAATGCCTTCAATACAGCGAACAGGTTCGTCGAGTTGGAGTGTGCGCTGCAAACTTGCGAGACCCTTTGCGGGGTCCATGTAGGCCATCAGTTCTGCTTCAGGCTGCCAGCCATCTTGTTGACGACCTCGCTCGTCCAATTTTTCAATTGCGTCAATCTGGTCTCTTAAAGTGGCAGCCAATTCAAACTTGAGCGCTTTGGAAGCCGTCTGCATGTCAGCCCGCATTTCACGGAGCATGGTGCTTCGCTTCGAGTCCAAGAATTTAGCAAAGCGATTGATGTCACTCCGATAATCGCTTTTGGTAATCAGGTTCGCGCACGGTGCGGTACATTGGCCAATGACGTGCAAAAGGCACGGACGAAAGTATGCGTTCTTTGGGTCATCCGCTTGAATATCAAGATGGCAGGTTCGGAATTTGAAGACCCGTTGCAATAGTTGAATCGCTTCCCGTAATGCACCCACTGCAGTAAATGGGCCAAAGATCTTCGCTCCTTTGAATTCTCCATCTCCCGGGTTCCGAGTGATAAACACGCCCGGAAAATCATCTCGCATGGTGATGGCCAGATAGGGGAAGGTCTTGTCATCCAAAAGCATGGTGTTGAATCGTGGACGAATGTCCTTTATCAGGCGGTTCTCCGCCAACAGTGCTTCCCATTCACTTTCACATTCAATGACATCAAATGATTCAATGACGTCCAACATAGGTTGCTTGCGAGGGCCGAGGTCAGCTGAAGGCACGAAGTACGAGCTTACGCGGTCGGGAAGTTTCAGAGCTTTTCCCACATACACCACTGTCCCCGCTGCATCCTTCATCAGGTAGACGCCAGGCACCTTGGGCAACGAGCGTGCCAATGTCGAAAGTCGTGCACGTCTTGCGTCATCGTGATTTGGGGTAGAAGTGATCGACATGATTTCATCATCTTATATAGCCTGGCTACTCAGCAAACACTGCTCCAGATCGGATGAGATTATTCTACCCAAATTAACGTCTCTGGCGGCGAGGTGCCATTTGCCACTTGTACTGATTGTATCGGTGCTAATTCGATCTACACTCGCAAGTGGCTGGGCTCGTTAGGAGTAGCTTAGCCCAGCACTTGTCTTTCCAATGTTTGCCCGGTAACATAAAGAGTAATCACGGAGGCAATAGCCGAATTGATTACAGAAAGATGCTGTTTGAGGGACGAGGGGTTTCTGGAAAGATGCTGTCCTTCAGCGACACAAATTGTCATTTGGTTGTATGACTATCTTGATCCAACAAGATGGGTATGGCTGAGGATTTGGGCAAGATAAAAATCAAAATAAAAGTTCAACAATCTTCGGAATTTGTCTTGCGAGATAGAGAAGTTTGAAGTATCGTCAATGCAGGAATTGTCCTCCTGCCACATGGGAACGGGCTAATCTTTTTTGTTGTTATTGAGGGGTGTCTACAGAGAGGGTATCAAAGGACTTCTGTCCTATGGTGCTATAGCGAGATCTCTGAAAGCACAACTCATTTTATATTTGTGTATGTGTTTGTGTTATTTTGTCGTATTCATTCCCTCATTATGGGGGAAATGAAAGGAAAGCGAGATTATGAAAAAGAGTATCCTTATTGCTTGTGGTTGTGCAATCGCCTTGACTGGAGCAGCTCAGGCTGACACCATTTGGGGTATTGACAACGGTGCCGATACACTCGGTACATTCGATAGCGCCACCCCCGGCGTCTTCAATCCCATCGGAGCTACCGGAATCGTTTCTGGTTTCGTGAACTGCATCGAATTTGATGGCTCAGGTAACCTGTGGGCATCAGATGGCGTTTCCCTCTACAGTGTCGACACCGGTTCAGGTGCTGGCTCACTCGTCGGTACCCACGGTTTCACCGATGGTGGTACCGCTGGTGACTTCTCCTGGGACGGCTCAGACATGTACACCATCTCCACCGTTTGCGGTGCAGGTAGCCAGCTTTGGACCGTCGATCTCGGTTCAGGTGCAACCACCAACGTGTGTACATCAATGTTGGCTGGTTCATGTGACGTTGGTCTCACCTTCGGTACCGGTGGCGACATGTTCGCTCACGACCTCGTCTCTGACTCAATCTACTCCATCGACGGTTCCTGCGGAACCAGCACCGTTGTTGTGCTGCCTTTCGACTCGAACTTCGGCCAAGGCCTGACTTCAGGTAGCGAAAATTACCACGTCGCGTTCAACTCCACAGCGTTTGCTGGCGAGCTGTACTCCTTCGATGGTTCTGGTAACTACAACTTCCTCGGTACGCTTCTTCCCCTGCAAATCGCAGGTGCAGACGTCGAAGGTGGAGCTGGCGATTGCTTGGACATGGACGTAAGCAACCTCGTTGCTGGCCTGTCCGCCGTATGGGACGTCTCTGGCGCCACCCCCGGCGAACAAGTCGCTATCGTTTACGGTTTCGGTGCTGGCTCGACTGTCGTAAGCGGCACCTTCGGCTACTGTGCAACTTTCGGTATCCGTGGCGTCAATGCCAGTCAGGTTATCTGCCGCAAGAACGCTGATGGTTCTGGTAATGTTTCCTGCAAGAAGTCCATCCCGAGTGGAACCTCTGGCCGTACCGTCTTGACGCAAGCTGCTGAACGCAACACTTGCAAAGACGAATGTGTCTCCAACTTGGATACGCAAGTCATCGCCTAATTCGTTTTTACGATTTGCTTTGATCGACGACGGGATAGCAACTCAACTTGCTAGAGACCCTGTCCCCAACGTCTGATTCTCCGAAGCCCCATCGCTATGACAGCGGTGGGGCTTCTCTTTTTGTGGATAGCAGTCAACTAGCAACCTAGGCAGCCACAGCCTCAAACGTGCATTACACCCGGACAATACCTGATTCATCGCTGAAAGTGAGAGCCCATCTGCCTTCAGATTGACCGCATCAGAGCCTTCGCGTATGGTGGGCATGGAAACCAAGATCATATCAGAAGGCATAACTTTCGACGATGTACTCCTCATACCGAGGAAATCTGACGTCCTGCCTTCAGAAGCCAAGACAAAATCTCAACTCACGCGACATATTGAAATCAATGTGCCTCTGCTTAGCGCGCCCATGGATACTGTAACTGAGTCTGCGCTTGCGATTGGGCTCGCCCAAGAGGGTGGATTAGGGATCATTCACAGAAACATGTCGATCGAACGGCAGGCTCAGGAGGTTCAGAAGGTCAAGCGTTCTGAAAATGGTGTTATTACCGACCCCATTACATTGCATCCCGATCGAAAAGTGGGTGAAGCGCTCGACCTCATGGCTCCCTTGAATGTCTCCGGATTTCCAGTGACCGCTGACGGGACCGCTACCGGAAAGCTCGTGGGTATTCTCACTCGCCGCGATATCAAATTCTTGGAGAATCGTGACTCTGAAGTGTCTGAGATCATGACCAGCGCCCACCTTGTTACGGCGCCTTCAGATACCACGCTTGAACAGGCTCGCGCAATTCTGAGCGAAGGCAAGGTCGAAAAACTTCCGTTGATTGATCAGCATGGATGCCTCACGGGTTTGATTACGATGCGCGATTTGGACAATCTGTTCAATCACCCACGACGTTGCAAGGACAGTCGTGGTCGTCTACGAGCTGGCGCAGCGGTTGGAGTCGGACATATGGATCGAATTGCAGCCCTGGTCGACGCAGAGGTTGATGTCATTGTCGTCGATACTGCTCATGGACATAGTGTCAAAGTGCTTGAGACTGTTCGAGAGATTAAGAAGAACTTCAATATCGAAGTTATTGCAGGTAATATTGCGACCGGCGAAGCTGCTCGCGAGTTGATTGACGCAGGAGCGGATGCGGTCAAGGTAGGGATTGGCCCCGGCTCTATCTGCACCACGCGAGTGGTAACCGGAGTGGGCGTGCCGCAGTTTACAGCCATCCGAGATGTATGCAAAACCACTGATGGAGCAGATGTACCTGTGATCGCTGACGGAGGAATCCGCACTTCAGGCGACATTGCCAAAGCAATCGCCGCGGGGGCATCGGCAGTCATGATGGGATCACTCTTTGGCGGACTTGATGAGTCTCCGGGTGAGATCGTCATTCGGCGAGGACGTCGATTCAAATCCTATCGAGGCATGGGGTCTGCAGGGGCGATGGCAGCGGGATCCGCAGATCGATACAACCAAGACGTCGAAACAAAATCAAGCAAATTTGTTCCTGAGGGCGTGGAAGGCTTGGTTCCATACCGTGGTGGATTGTCCGATGTGGTCTATCAAATGCTGGGTGGTTTGAGAGCAGCCATGGGGTACTGTGGATGTCGCACCATTGATGAATTTCGTGACAAAGCAAGGTTCACCCGCATCACGTCCGCCAGCGTGACTGAGTCGCATCCACACGACATCATGATCACACGAGAGGCACCCAATTACTCCGTCGAAGGTGCTGCATTGGGCAGAGTCGATTAGTCTAGGAGAGGAATTGAACCGGTGTCACGACATGCCCGGTCCCACTAAATTCAATCTGCTCCTTGGCTAAGTACCCAAAGGCAAATGTGATCTCCTCACAACAGGAATCAATAAGAAAGGCCGGCGAAGTGAAGTACTTCGCCGGCCGCTTGTGTTCTACATGTTGATAAATCAAACCATCGTCAGTTGTTTATCGAATCTCGTCAGTATCGCCGACATTCACGAAGATGTACTCATCGTACGTAGTCGTTTTGGCAGGCTGTGATGAAGACGTGCCGGGCTTATTCTGAATGTTGGCAATGGCGGTGCCATCACTTTGCAGGCGAATAAACTTGAGGCGAGCAAGTCGCTCATCCCAATTCTGCACTGCTGTAGTATGCAACAGGTCTTGGTAGTGCTGCAGTTTCGCCAATCGAGCAGAGGATTCTGCTCGAGCTGCTTCTGCGAGGGCCAGGGCATTCTCGATATTCGTCTGACGGAATACATTGCTTCGATACTCTTCGGTCGCAGCTCGGACACGCTGAGCACCCACTTGCGCCAAACGAGAATCAAACATTGCTCGTACGGTGTTTTCGCGGGCTTGAGCGATCATTCGTTGGGCTCGAGCTTCAGCATTGGCCATAGAAGACTGAGCACGAATCGAAGCTTCATCAGCATCATTGGCTGCTTCTGCATGGTCTCGATCAGCACCTGCCATGGCAATCATGCGTTCGATCTCTGCTTCACCTTTCAATGATTTGGACAACAGCAGATTCTGCGTATGCTCGATGTCGGCAGATGCAAGTGATTCTTCCAACTCGTTGTTGGCTTCCAAGCGAGCGATTTCTACGTTCGTATGTCGTGAGAAAACGTCTGCCATCACCATGGATTCATCATAGTTGGCATTCGCGATCGCCAGTGAACTTTCGATCGAACGATCCAACTTGCTCAACTGGGCCTGCAACGTGCGACTCGCCGCGTGAATCTGAGCTTCCAATTGGACTGCTAATGCTTCATCACTCTGTGCAATTGCGTTAGCATCTGCAATCAGGCGTGAATACTCAGCTTCGCCACGCTCAATTGAGGCTTCGCGGGACGCTTCGAGTGCTGTTGCTTCTGCTTGACCGGATGCAAGCACCACATGTGACTCTGTTTGGAGGCGCTCTTCTTCTGCAAGACCTCTTGCAACCATGGCGGTGGCCTTGGCTCGAAGATCGGTTGCTTCTGCAATTGCTTCTTTTTGGAAGGTTGCTGCTTCAACAAAAGAGCGGTTGAACTCGGTCTCGGCAAAGGCAAGGTCAGCTGTAACATGTGCTTGGCCTTGATTCATGTGCGCCAAAGCCTGTGTTGCAATAGCGTCCGACAAGGCGACTTGTTCGCAGGCAATGGCCTGCTGTTCAGCCAAGTTCGTCGTCAGTGAACTACGTGTCTCTTCGAATGAAGCAAGCACAGCCATTTCCTGAGCATCCGAACCTGTACGATCCCGCATGACTTGAGCCAGATTTCCACGATAGGCAGCGATGTGCTCGGGTTCGATACGCGGCTTGGTGGGCTGCACTTCCGGTGCGATCGGTACGTTATGGAGATCTGTTGGCAATTCCTGATCGGTATCCGTCTTGCCGGTGGAATCAACTTGGCTAGCCTTGGATTTCTGTGAGAAATCATCGAGGATCTGCAGACGCAAACGAGATGCTTCTTCTTCGGCTGCTGCGATCAAGGATTGCATTTCTGCTTCAGCCAACTCACGCTTGTGGGTGGCTGTAGCGCGAATTGCATTGGCCTTGGCTTCAGCTTCTGCTTTGATGAAGTTCGTTCGAGCGTTCTTTTCGAGTCGATCTGCGCCGACACGTACTTTTTCAATTTCTGCAATTTGTGTCGTTTTCCAAGAGTCGATCGTATCGATGCCTTCAAGATACTCTGCATCGGAAATCTCAGTGAGTTGAGTTGCATCTGCTCTCAGGATATCGATTTCGGCCAATGCGCGGTCGTACTCGGTCGACGCGTCAGACCAATTCTGGGTGTAATCTGCTTGGGCCTGCTCCCAATTGGTGCTGGCTGTCTGGATCTTCAAATCATACTGCTCTTGTGATGCTTGCTTGGTCAATGCTGCTGCTCGAGCAGACAATTCTGTGGATTCTGCTCGGGCATCGCGTGCAGTGCTGTTGGCCAATGTGGCCAGTCGTTCGGAGTCGGCCTGTGCTTGCTGAAGGACCGTGTCGATAGTGACGGTCAGCTCATCTGCAATAGCATCAGTTTCTTCTTGGACGGAACTTGCTTCGGTTCGCAGTGCTGATTCGGTGGCTTGGGCGCGGGAACGTGTTGCTTCCGTTTGCTCCTGCATGCTGTCGATTGCGGCATGACCTTCCTCTTCCGTAGAACTGCGAATGACGCTCAATTCATCGATTCGAGACTGGGCACTTGAGTGATCGTTCTCAGCTTGGCTCACCATGTCTGCATATGTCGTACGGCGTTCTTTGCGCAACGCATCAACGAGCGAGCCATTGGTTTCGATCGTACTCTCTAACTGACGTCGGCGGGAGTGGACATTGGCGAACAACTTATTCTGCTCGGCGTTCTGCTGATCACGCAGTTTTTCTGCATTGGCATAGGAAATCTGTTCGATCGAAGCGGATTCCTGCCGGCGAGAGTCAATGCGAGCTTGAATCTCATGTAGGTTGGCCTCGTGCTGCACTTCAATCGCTTTAGCCAATGCCAATGATTGCTCGATCTGGCTCATGCCAATCGTGGCTTCAGTGACATATTCTTGGGGCAACGTATTTTGCTGGGCCGCCGAAGTAATGTACTGATGCGTTTCTTCTAAATGGGCCTCTTCAGATGATTGAGCAAAGGACGTATCGCCGTAGGTGCTGGATCGATAACGCCCAGCCTGATCATTAGATGCAGCACATCCCACGATCAATGTCCCGGACATGGCCACGCATGCAGCGATGGCAAGTGTTTTTCCCACAACGGGGAATGGATTGAAGGCAGAAAGGCGATCTTTGCGGATCAGTGACTTTGTGATCATCGACATGGGTTTCTCCAGCTCAGTTCTTGGTTCGCGGACTCAAAGGGCCCAAATTCAACTATTTCTGTAGTGAGACGAATGCGTTGTTTGTGAGTGCACGAAGATTCGGCTCTCCGGCTCTCCATTCGACATGCTTGGCCGCGTCCTTTAGTGTCTCCGCTAGACTATGCAACGAACACAAACCGGCCAATTGTTACGATCGGAACTCCGACCTGCAATCGGCAACGGCGGTGAGCTTTAGCGCCCGATAGCCTCGCAGATTTTGGAGATAACAATGGACCATCTTCGCACCTCATTGAGTGAGATGCGCCGAGACAGCGCACACAAAGAGACTGCTCCCATAATGCTGCTCGGAAAGACAGTGCAGTTGGTGGGTTTTGGAGGTTATATCAAGAGAGGGTGTCTTGATTCGAATCGTTTGGAACTTCGTCAACGTAAGATGGTGGCTCTAGCTCGCTGGCATTACCTAGTTCAACCAAGAGCTCTTGAGCCAAATCATGATTCGGGCCAGCCGGCAAGCGAAGGAGTGCTTCCTCGAGGATCGCGGATGCCTCAGTGGGCTCATGCAAATATCGCCCAAGCGTTAGTCCGAGCATGAGCCGTTTCTCGCCATCGGGATCCACTCCGGGGTAGGTGGCTAACAATCGTCGGTAGGCGATGGCCGCTTGTGCGTAATCCTGTTCAGCAAAGAACTGATTGGCCATGGTGAGCTGCGCGGACTCACTCAAAATCGTGTCCGGAAATTCATCCAGCATTGTACGAAAGTGGTTGGCAGCATCTGGAATCAAATCATCTCCAATCGCCTTTAGAATGCGTTGGCGTTGGGTTATCTGCTCTTGGTCTGACGCAGAAAGTGGAGCGTTTGAATTGTCCGTTATGTTCGATGCGCGTTTGTTACCCTCTGAATTCTGCTGCGGTTGAAAGGCGGATGATTTTTTTGCCTCTTGCCCTTGCCACGGGTTGTTGCCCTGTCGTGTAATCGCGCGGAATTGCCGCCTTCGGTTCCATTGATTGATCGCGGTAAACAGGTCACACGGCTCGCGTGGGAGAATACGTAACCACAGCACGCCCAAACCGACCACAATGCCAAACATGTTTCCAGTCAAGTGAGCCATATACGCCACGCCCCGTTCGCCGGGGGTCAATTGCATAAAAATATCACGTGCGATCGCAATCCCAATAAACCAAACACTTGGGATCTCCATGATCGAAATAACGAAAAACAGCCACAACACGCGCACGTTTGTGCGCGGGAAAAGTACCAAGAATAATCCTGTCACTGCAGATATTGCACCACTCGCCCCCAACGCCGGATTGCTGGACGACAGCACATGACCAATCGACGCAAACACCCCGCCTCCGAGATAAAAGAGCGCGTATTGAACATGCCCCAGTCGATCTTCGATGACATTGCCAAACACCCATAAGAAGAGCATGTTGCCAAGCAGGTGCATCATGTCAGCATGCAAAAACGTACTCGTTACAAATTGCCAAACGTGCGGCTGGGCATACCCCACAATGTGATCCTGGCCATCCCACACTGGGTAGGGGATTGAACACTGCACCAAGTTCAGATCGATCCACACGTTGACCGAATCGGACGCGAGCCCTTGGAAAATAAAGACCGCCATGTTGATCATGATGAGCGCATGATTGACATACGGAATGCGTCGAAGCGGTCTGTCAGTCTTGAGTGGGATCATGAATAGAAGTGGCCAAATGCATCTACGTTAAAAAACGGAGTCGGCTCGATCATACGTCGGCCGACTCCGTACGGTTATTCAGTTATTAGTTGAATCAAGAATTCACGAATTTTATTGCTCAATACCCAAGAGTTCAACATCGAACACGAGGACTGCGTTGCCCGGGATGGGGCCAGATCCACGTGGTCCATACCCAAGGTGGCCAGGGATAATGAGCTTGCGTTTGCCACCGATTTTCATGGAACCAACACCCTCTGTCCAACCGGCGATAACCTGATTCAATCCAAATGAGATCGATTGACCTCGATCGACTGAGCTATCAAATTTGGTGCCGTCGACAAGCCACCCGGTGTAATGGACCTCGACCTTGGCGGATGAGTTGGCGGGTTGCTCGCCGTCGCCGACAACGATGTCGACGTACTGCAAACCGGATGCGGTTTCTACGATTTCACCTTCAAATGCTTCGCCGGGGAAGCGGGGGATGATTGTTGAATCTGTGACTTCGCCATCGCCTGCATTGACCATAACCGTCCTCGCTTCGTTTTCTGTGTAAACCGCAACTTCATATGCGGAGACCGAATTTCCATCGCTACCCATCACGCTTTTTGCGCTCAATGCTCGACCGCCTTCAACCGAACCGGTCGCCTTGGCGATAGCATCTGCCAAAGTCAATTCATTGGCTTCGATGGCCTTGAATACTTCAGACGCCTTTGGGGGAACTGACGTCAAATCCAAATCGCCTGCCCAAAAGAGCCCACTTGCGACAGCGCCGCACGCTAGGGCTGCGGTAGCCAAACTTGTTACAATCCAATTCTTACGCATGTTGAACATCTCTTTCTAATTGATTGACATTGCGCGGGCTTGGTAGATGCGGCCGGTCCAATCCGTCGCCCCGATAGCTGCCCCGCACATGTCCAAATTACTCGTTGCAAGTGAATGGAGGGATCATCATCGATCAGCCTCCTGGGTTTGTCTATACCTCTCCCCGCGAGAGGCGGTTCGCCGTCAGCGTAGGCAAAATGATTGCAAATTGCGATTATTTGCCTTGTAGGAACCCCCTGCAACCCGGTTCACAGGCATCAATCCCAGATTGCGACACGGGTTCCCTGTCCGGATACGTCATCGACGAAGATGCCAAGGTATGTATCCTGAGGATCCGACTGGTTGGAATCATCACGGACAAAGACGTTGTCCGGCTGGTTTGTATTCCCCCAGATCAAGCCGTTGGGGACAAATGGTGAATCAGAATCCGCCTTCACCTCCATTGTATAGATGTGGCCATCCGCAAAAACGTAGTTCCCTCGCCATATCTCACCCGGGACACCGTGCAGGTCATACGACAGCGAAGTCGCATTCGGCACGCCATCCTTCGGCCCACGGTCAGCGAAAATGATCTCCCTGTCCGGTGCTTGCCGACTAGGACGGTTATCCCCGAAAAAGGTATCAGTATTCGCATAACTCGTATTCGCTACGCCGCTTCCCCTGCCGTCTATATCCGCTTGAAATCCAATGGGTCCGCCGCCACCGCTTGATGATTGGTTGTCTGGACTCCACACATTAAAATACGGGCTCGTTTCGCCGGGACAAAATGCAAAGTGCGGCTTCATCCACCCTTCGCGGATGTATTCGTCATAAATGGTTGTGCTATCCGTGATGCCCGGCGAATGTGTCCAACGATTCGTCGCTTGGTGCAATCCCATGAGGTTGAATTTACACCGTGACAACCGCGTCGTCTCGGATGACTTGTTCAGCACCACCATCAAGGTCAGCCCCGTGATTGCAATGACAGCCATCACAATCACGACTTCTGTTCCGGAGATACCCCGTCGTTGTAGTGCTCTAGCAATTGAGGAATTTGGTCGGTAGCGGTGAGCAGGGATGTTCATAGGTATTGGATCAAGCGTTGGTCAATCAATTAATCAATCAATCACATTGCTCATAGTTTACGCAAACCAGCCGACGGTGATTTGGTCTTGTACCCATCGACGGTAAGAAATCAGGGGTGAGCCCACCCTCCACCAGCGCGAATCGCTGGAGTACCGCTAATCCCACAAAGGGAAATAGGCGCTTGGATCAACCGTGCTTCGCACAAATATGCTCAGCCAAATATCTGCGTGGTTGGTTGTGTCATCTTCAAAAAACAAATTGTCCGGCAGACCTTTTCCGCTCGCATTTAGAAACCAGATCACTGTTGGTGCAAACGGTGCAGTATCGGCGTTTCTGTTTTCGGACATCCCTTCCACGTGATTGTCGTTGTACACGACATTGCCGGACCACGCCGTCTGCGAGCCATGTACGTTATACGATGTCGAGGCCGGATCGGATATCCCATCACGTGGCCCACGATCACTCAACACTGCAAAAGACGAGTTGAGTGTATCTTGCCATTCGTTCTTGAATCTATCACCCGTCGGAGCGAGATTTGCATAGCTGACATTGGATTCGCGGCCACCCTTGCCCGTAATCTCACAATCAAAGTTGGGGTCCCAATTCATTGTGAGGTCAAGCGACGAGTCCGCATCGCCATAGTCAAAGTCAAAATCCTCTTTGATGTTCCTGTTGGCTTCCTGCGGGCATACTGGTAGTTCGGGCGAATAGTAATTCTGGAAGATCAGCAATGAGTGCAAGTTCGCCGTCGAATTGCCTGATGCAACAGACGCGTTGGCAGTCGCTGCATCAAACTCCAACGGGGTAGGAAAGCGATTCTGATTTGATCCTGACCACAGAATCATGGCGGAATGAATCTGCTTGAGCTGAGTCCGGCACTTGATGTAGTAGGCGCCCGACCGACTTCGGTGTATCGCGGGGATGAGAATGCCTGCAGCCAGTAGCGACAAGACCACAATCACAATCATCAATTCGATGATCGTGAATCCGTATCTGATGTTCCTTCGTCGTTGTTTCAATAAAGCACCCATACTGGCATCACTCCTCAATCCCACAATGGAACATACTTCGCTGGATCACTCGCATCCTGCACAAAAATGCTCATCCAAATATCTGCGCCGTTTATCGTATCATCTTCAAAGAACAAGTTGTCAGGCTGACCTTGCCCGCTCGCATTCAGAAACGTGATCCCTGTTGGTGCGAACGGTGCCGCATCGTTATTGTCGACGGACATGCCTTCCACGTGATTGTCGTTGTACACCACATTGCCGGACCATTGGTTTTTTGAGCCATGAATCCTGCCTGCATAAGACCCTTGGTCCCAGACGCCGTTCTTTGGTCCTCGGTCACCCATGATCGCATAAGATGAGTTGAGTGTATCTTGCCATTCGTTCTTGAATCTATCACCCGTCGGAGCTAGATTCGCAAAACTGACATTGGATTCGCGGCCACCTTTGCCTGTAATCTCACAATCGAAGTTAGGATCCCATTTCATTGCGGGGTCAAGCGATGAATCCGCACCGCCGTAGTCATAATCAGTGCACTCACTAACATCCCAGCTTCGCTCCCTCGTGCATATGAGGAGATTCGGGGAGTAGTATTTCTGAAAGACCATCATGGAATGCAAGTTTGCTGTCGAATTGCCCGGTGCGATCGAGGAGTTTGCTGTGGCTGCGTCTAACTCCAAGGGCACAGGGAAACGACCTTCATTCGTTTGAGACGCCAAAACCCAAGCGGAGTGTGTCTGTTTGAGCTGGGTACGACATTTGACATACGATGCTCCGTGCCGAGCTCGATGTAGAGCGGGTATGAGAATCGCTGCAGCTAATGACAGGACGACCAAGACCACAACGAGTCCAACAATCGTAAATCCCAGTCGTGGCTTCTGTCTACAAATTCTCTTCATACTCAAGTCTCAATTTCCACTGGGTTGTTCAATCAATCCCACAACGGGACATACTTTGTAGGATCACTCGTATCCTGCACGAAGATGCCCAGCCAAGTGTCGGCGCCGTTCCTTGGATCATCCTCCTTGTATGCATTATCAACATACACAGCCAATTCCTGATCATTGGTAGGCCAAGACATTCCGCTAACAGGGAACGGGTTTGCGTCTTTGCTGCTTCCGTCGATGTCCTTAACGTGCCCATCGCTGAAGAGGATGTTACGATTCCATCCTTTACCTCTTGAATCGTGGTTTCGATCCAATGTGGAAGTGGCGGTCGGATTACCATCTCTTGGACCTCGATCGCCCACGATCGCATACATGGGGCCAAATGAACGCGTCCAGTATTTGTTGAATCGATCGCCGACCGGAGCAAGGCTCGCATAACTGACGTTGGATACTCTACCGTCTCTGCCCGTGATCTCACAATCAAAGGTAGGATCCCATGCCATCGCTCCGTCCAGTGTTGAGCCAGACTCTTGATCTCCAAAGTCGTAGTTAATTTTCTCATTGACAAACGAACTCTCTTCCGATGGACAAATGAGAACATCTGGCCACGAATACTGACCAAAGATCATCATTGAGAACATATTGGCGGTGGAGTTCCCCGGTGCAATGGATGCATTCGCAGTGGCTGCATCATGGTCAAGTGGAATGGGAAATCTCTCAATGTGGCTAGATGCCCAATTCTCAAGAGAAACGCTCACGTTCTTGAGGTTCGTTTGGCAATTACTCCTTCGCGATACTCGATGAACGCGAGTCAAATTTGGCCATAGTAACACTGCCAGGAAACAGACGATGAACATTACGATCGCCATTTCAATTATCGTGAAACCACGATGTGGAGTCCATTTGTAATTCATGAAGAATGACCTTTGTATCTGTTCAATCAATCCCACAATGGAATATACTTTGTCGGATCATCTTCATCTTGCACAAAGATCGCGAGCCAATTGTCGACCGCGTTTTTCATGTCATCTTGATAAAATACGTTGTCCGGCTGCGCTTTGCCCACTGCATCCATCCACGTTATTCCATCAAGTGCAAACGGCGTCTTCTGCGTGGGCTTCTCCATCAAAGAAGCAGCATGCCCATCATCAAAAACGATGTTGCCCGACCATTGTGTACGTGATCCGTGTTGCAGATAGGATTGTGACTGCGGATCGGAAATTCCATCCTTAGGGCCGCGGTCCCCCAAGATAGCACGCTGCGGATCGATCCTGTTTCGATCCGCTAAGGAATACCGATTGCTTGAAGGAGGAGCCATATTCGCATAACTCACATTTGAAATACGCGTGCCATCCGCTCCGCCGGTGATGTCACAATCAAAGGTCGTGTCCCATGCCATGTTTTCAGCCAACGCACTCCCTTGGCCGCCGTAGTCATAGGAGTCGTACTTCTCCTGCACAAATCCGCTGCTTTCGCTCGGGCAGATCACCAACTCAGGCGAATAGTAATTCTGAAAGATCATCATGGAATGTAGGTTGGCGGTTGAGTTACCCGGAGCAACTGACGCATTGGCGGTCACACTGCTTGCCTTTAACGGCACCGGATAACGGCTGCCGCGATTTGTTTGAGAAGAAAGCACCCAAGCGGAATGAATCTGCTTCAACTGAACTCGGCATTTGGCATTCTTGCCGGTAAAGCCCGTACGCTGGGACCCTCCAAGCATACTGATGAAGATACCTATCCCAACGATCACCACAAAAATCACAAGGAGAATGAGGAGCTCAACAATGGTGAACCCACGAACTTGCAAACGAGGCCTGCAGACCTTCTTCAATCGACAATGTGAGTTGAGGTTTTCGTAATGATCTGGTATAGCCATCACATACATCCTCCTTCTGATTCGCCATCGGAACCCGTTCTGTATCCATCAAGGTGTTGTCGTTGCGATCAACACTATGGGTGGCTACGGATGATGAAAAGGACAACAACCGGTACGCAAGAGTATGCGAACCGGTTGCAGATTACTTTTTCTCATCATGATGCTAGTCCGACAGTGATTTGATGCGGTTGGACGATGCTCCTGCACTTGTGTCTTTGACAAAGATGCCGAGCCAAATGTCAGAGCCGGTGTCTGTATCATCGTTCGCGAATATGTTGTCCCCTCGTTGCCTACCTTTGGAATCCGTCCATTTGACACGGTTGGGGATGAACGAAGTTGATGTTGAGTTGCCGCGATTTTTGAAGAAGACCACACTGCTATCATTGTACACAATGTTGCCCGCCCATTCGTTGGCGGGGTCGTGCGATGCATATGTTTTGGATGTTGTATCATGCACCCCGTTAGCGGGTCCACGATCTGCGAACACGATAAACTCATCATTCAATGTGTCGGACCACTCGTTGACAAAGCGTTGGCCGGTCGGTGCGAGGTTTGCATAACTCACATTGGAGACACGCCCATTTGATCCAGTAACATCACAGTCAAAAGTGGTGTCCCAAAATGCTATATCGGGTGCACCCATCTGTGTGCGCTCATAATCTGATTTGATCTCCACATTCGGGTTCTTTTCATTTGGACAGACCACTTGGTCTGGCTTGTAAGCACCTGCATTAATCATGAGTGCATGCAGGTTGGCAGTAGAATCACCCGGAGCGACAGACGCAGCAGCGGTATCGCGGCTGATATCTGTGGGGATCGGGTACGTGCCTTCTTGGACACTCACCAAGATGAACGACGTTTGGATCAACTTCAGTTGGCTGGCACACAACATTCGCCGATCTGTTCGCCCGCCAGCATGTTGATTTGCGGTGTCTGCAGTTGATGAGGTGGCCAATGGGGTTTCCTCAGTTTCCTCCGTCTCAACGGGGCTGGATTCGCTGCAACTCACCAACAGAAAAATCGATGCGACTGCACCGACAGCCAAGAGTACGGCCAACTCTGCCAACGTAAATGCGTTGCGCCTACACGAAAACGCACTGTGCTTCGTGCAAGGTGATCCGGTCATTGCAATAGGATAGAGATTACGGCTCTTTGTTATGCGCATGGCTTTTCACTCCCTTCAAATATTCGATTGTGGTGCTTGAGATAACTAGAATGGCAGCAGCACCTTCTCGTCCAAATACTCTCAGCCGCAACGCATAGATTGCATGCAGCCGTCTACCTTCATAAAGTATATCGGTGCGAACGCGCCGTGGTCAACGATGGGAGGGTTGACAACCTATTTGCAATATAGTGAGAATAGCACGCCGATCGGCGGGCTCATTCATCAAGGGTTGTACACAAATTTGCACATTGAGGCCACGATTAATCCGTTCCGGTCACTCGTTCGATTTCCTCGAATGAGGTGCTCCCCGCCAAGACGTGTTGGAATCCGTTTTGTCGCAGGCTTTGGAACATCGTCATCTGGATCGCATCACGGATTGCTTGAATAGTTGGTGTTTTGAGAATCACATCTCGCATGTCATCTGTGACCACCATTGTTTCAAAGAGTGCATGTCGGCCGGTGTAGCCGGTCTTCAAGCACTTGCCGCAACCGACGGGGGCAAACAC
>PJEL010000618.1_pt1 | contig 41469 bp, 35 predicted proteins | sample 1853271 | NCBI WGS metagenome assembly PJEL01 (sample SAMN08108733, study PRJNA415343) | Invertebrate metagenome, whole genome shotgun sequencing project. | host: Globobulimina | place: Sweden: Gullmar Fjord | collected 2015-08
ACCTTTTCACACAGCTGCTGAAATACCCAAGCATCTTCCCCTGGAGAAAATCACGATGGAAAATTGGATAGATTATTGCAGTAACACCATACCAAATGAAGACATGTAATGGAACAGGAGTTACGGTTCGGGTAGGTGACACCACGTGCATGGAATATCAACCTGTGCAATGATTCACTCTCGTTTCTTTTCCATATGTGAAATGTATATAATCATTATAACAGCCAATGGTGACGTGCTTTCAGGACTGCTGGGAGGCTGAAGACTCTCTGGTGCTTGGACTTGAGCAGGTGGCCTCGTGTCATGGACAAATTCTCGATGGTCTGGTAGAGGATGAGGACGAAGATGTCATAGAGAAGTTGAAACAATCCATCGAGGCATTGGATTGTCCTGTCGATGCGTTATCGGATCAGCTGGAGAGGGCTGTGGAACGTATAGTGGCTGTGGAGAGGGAGGACAAAGGGGGGAAGCAGAATGGAGGGGTGGATGGGGTCATGGGTTTGTTGAGTGGATATATTAAGGATATAATGTCTTCTTTGGATGTATTGAAGGCTGGGTTGTGTAATCTCTCGGTGGAAGGAGAAGAGGGGCAAGATCGAGGAGGGGATGTATTGAGGGATCTTGCCATGGCTGATTGCCTGGAGGAGAACTTTAATCTCATGGTACGTGTGCTCTCTTGTGTTTAGATATATGTGGTATCATATCGATTGATATCGTTCTGTTGTTGGTCTTGGTGTGCAATCCATAGTATAAGGATAAAAAACCTAAAAAGGCAATAAGAGAGAGATGAAAAAAATACTACAGAATTGTAACCTGACACTAGCTATCTGCGTGATTGCAGGAACATCTAGTAAAACGAATAGTAAAAGAGGCGAAAGAGTCTGCCCTTGTGGATATGAGTCGGGAGGATATGTCGGCAATGGTGAAGGCTGCACGCATAGTGCATGTAGATTGGATTGAAGGGTAGAGTCCTTCTGATGTACCAGCCAAAACTTTCTGGTAGAAATATTTCATTTATTGTATCTGGTTGGGGAGCTATTTGATGATGATTCACGCAGTTTCAAGGTTCTCTCATTTCTTGAAATGAGAATTGCATGGATTCATGCAGCACGGATCATCATGGAGAGCGACCTCTATGAACGTACCCACGGCGTTGGGATTCTATGTATATTTTTCATGTATATATTACTGCAGTACATACAGTTATATATTTGAGTGTTTTTCATGGATATGATGTCGGATACGGAGGTCATTACTTGGCGTTTTCAGAGTCTTTTGGACTGTATGACTACGGACGGTCCTTGCGATGCATCTGCGCTTGAACGTGTTCAAGTAGCATGTGGAGATATCAAACAAATTTTATCTTTATGGGATAGAGTGCCGTCGCATTCGTCAGCTCCACCGTGGTCTATTGTGGACAGTCTGAAGGAAACATGTCTTGAGTACTGTCAGCAGTGTCTGGAGTCCCAGGACAACGACGTACAGAGTATGAAGTATCGTATAATTATGACTGTATATGATGCGATAGTGCTCTATGCACGGTGCTTACCTGTGGTGTGGCAATTGGATGCCGTGTTGGAATGTACTTTTTTTCTTCTTAAAATGCATGCCCTGATCTCTTCAAAGACTGAGTGCCACTCTCTTGACAAGTTCATGGCATGTATTGTCGATGAACTGATTGAAATACTTCCGCACATGGAGCAGCTCTCTCGAGAACTGATGGGTGGTCTCCAGCTGCCAGAATTCTGGTTCGAGGCCATGATTCGCGGTCACCTTGCCCTTGCCAAAGAAGCTGCACATGAAGTGGTTCGTTGCAATGCACTCAGTACTGTGAAGGATATATTTGAGCGTGTATCATCAAGTCCTTCTCGTAAACATGAGACGAGGCGATTGGCAATGCTTTGTACAGAACACCATTATGATATGGCAGTCGCTCTCTCTCTTGGCCGTGAACAACCACTTGATGTAGAGGGAGAATGCCCTGGAAATAGAACATGTCTACACCATTGTAATGAAGCGCTATCCTATGGACAAGTTGCTTTAGAAAATACAGGCATGCTGGAACATAAGGTGGAACTTGAATTTGTCATAAAGGAATTGGTTCTTTTGAAAGCAACGTGTTTGCTGAATGCTGGTGAGCTCCAGGAGGCATCTAAAGAGCTCTCTGCACTCCCTGATTGGAGTGGAGAGGATGATCCGGTATATTATAATCTATTCTTAGATTTTATCTTGCTTCAGATGCGCTTGCAAACACTGCTGAAGGATCTTGAACAAACAACTCAGTGCCTAAGGAGTCTTGCTGTGTTTTCAAAGCGTACTCTGTTGTATCAGAACGTCAGTACTATAGAACGCTTGGGTAGGGCATTTATTCACTCTATTCATACATTTGGATGCCATTCTGATATAAAGCAACGTATGGAATTCATTGATGCCATGGTGTTCTTCATGCAAACAGTAGGGGTTTCAGCAATGATGCATGCAATCAAAGCACTTCCAAAGCGTCTTCAAAATGCAGATTCCCAATCTCTGTCATTGATGTTCGATATACTCACGAATAAGACAGTATGCATGCTGATTCGGAGAGAAGATTTGAAAAACCAGAATGTATGCTGGGATGCGTTCCAGCAGATGGCACATTCAATGTTCTTGTGCAAAGATGTTGATACATGCATCAAGTTTGTCCAAGCACTCTTGCACTATGGTCCAGAAAATAAAGTACAGCATGTATATGCAATTTTGTTTTCTTTGTACGTGTATTCCAGGAATTATTCCATGGCTGAATATTGTAGGAAGAAGCTTGGTAGCTCCTCCTTGAAGCAACATCCATTTGTAATGGGAATCATGCTGCTTGAGGAATTGGAAACGTCCAGCTCCTCAAACACTGTAGAGAATACCATCTTGGAAGATATGAATCATTCCCCCCAGAAATGGACAGAGGAGTCAGTTCATGCAATCAGAGGTATTGGGGAGATTTATGCCAGAAAGAAACTGCAAAAGCTTGGATTAGGATCACATATGACCCCATTTCATACATTGGAGCTACTATGCAATGATGAATCGAAAAGTACTGATGATGTGATTGATAGTATGGAAGGAATCATTTGTTTGAGGAAGGAGGAGTCTTTTAAAGCAAGCTTTACAGGGCTTCCATCAAAGGTTGTCCTGAATGCTATTCGTGCAATGCTCTTGGTTGTGGAGAAGAAAAGCGTCGAGAATTCCACATGTGCTCTGAAATTCTTTGACACTGCACTCTTGGTCATGGAAGTAGCTCGGTCTCTTGTAGCAAATGACTCCTGGGCTCTCACAACCCTGGATCAGTTTGAGTTTTGCCTGAGGGTCCTACAATGCAATGAGTATCTCAATCACGTGGGGGATATTGAAGTTCAGAATGTGGTTAAAGCCCTCGAGGAATGCAAAAATGTATCCCCGGTACATGAAGAGAGCAACCAAGCCATAGCACTGCTACAAGTCCGTCTCTCGCTTTTGGCAAATGTGCCGATACCAGCCGACTTTAATGTGGTTGAACAGCTCCTTGGTGATACCTACTTTGTGGAATTTATAGCAGCTCATATGATTCAATCGAAAACACTCGGAAAGAGTATCCCAGAAGGGTTACTGGAGCATCTATCCTCAAGTGGGATTGAGCTGGACAGGCTCCTCATCTCACTGTCACATCGAGTGGACCACACTGCCATGTTTCGGTTATATTCGAGAATTGTGCAGTCTCTTGGCTCAAACGATATTGGGTTCGAATTGTTTCCAAAAGCATCACATCGCCTGCGCTCCAAGCTATGCTTCTTGATGCCATGGATGTTTTCACCAGTTCTTGAAGCAACTGTGAGCATGTCAGAAGAAACATCATCATGTCCATGGAGCAGCACGATGTCGGAATCATCATCTGATTCTTCAGCGGTGGATTCTCCACCAGCCAAGAGACAAACACTAGCAGAAGCAGATGATTTGGTGTCATCGCTCATCAAAGACCTTGCTGAAGAAGAGACGATTGGCTCCTTCGCCGGCACCAGACAAGGAATTTGGACAACGTGGATTAAAAAGGTTCTCGGGTAGTATTCTTTCTCCTACCCTTCTCTTTCATAGTATAGTATTCATCCCATTTACATTGTCGAAATCATCACAAAGTAAAAATGCAAAAATCATCAAAAGAATTGAAAAACTTGAAAAAGCACCGGCATTCTAATGTTTGTTCTTCAAAGCAGTTTTACGCCTTTTTAGGTTTGGACTCAGTTTGGGCTGGTGGAGTAGCCTTGGTTGCTTCCTTGGCAGCAGGAGAGGCGGTAGAAGGCTTGGCAGCAGCCTCTGTTGGCTTCTTTGCTCCGTTTGTAGCTGCAGGTTTGGCAGCAGCAGCCTTTGGTGGAGATGGAGCTGGGGCCTTGCTCACACTCTGGACGGCAGCCTTCTTAGCAGCAGTCTTTGATGCAGTTGGCATCACTGGTGCAGTTGGCTTGATGGATGCAACAGTCTTGGCGACTGGTGACACTGGTGGAAGAGATGCACTGCTTCCATTTGCCTTGGCAGCTGACTTTGCTGCAGCCACTTCTGCTGGCTTTGGTGTTGGCACTGGAGCAAATGACTCTGGAGTCTCAATTCTCTGAACTGGGGTTGGCACGGATGCCTTGACCTCCTCAGTCTCTTGCTCTACCTCTGGGCCATACTTGAGGGCAGTCAACACAGCCTCCCACTTCTTTGCTGGTTCAGCCCATGACAAGTCCTGGCTAATGCATGCCTTTCTCATTTGCTCGAATGCTGGAGTTCCATATACTTCCACAGCTCTGTTGATAGCAGAAGCGACTGCCTCAGCATCCTCCTCCAAAAGATCATCTGGGTCCATGGCACCCATCTGGAATCCAGTCACACCCTCACTGACAGTGTCCACCAAACCTCCAGTGGAAGAGACAAGTGGGACAGTTCCGTAGGACATGGCATGCAACTGAATAAGACCGCATGGCTCGAAACGAGATGGGACGACCATAAAGTCAGCTCCTGCATTGATCAAGTGAGCAACCTGGGAGTTGAATTCTGCAACACCAGCAGCAACACCTGGGAAACGAGCACTGAGACTTCTAACCTCCTCTTCAAGATCCTTCTTTCCAGTTCCCAAGATAACAACCTGAGCACTATCACCAATCTTGTCCAAAGCAGAGAGAAGAATATCAACACCCTTCTGCTCCTCAAGACGACCAATGAATCCAAACACTGGGGTGGAAGCAGATACAGGAAGTCCAGCCTCTCTCTGCAACTGGGCCTTGGCATACGCCTTTCCAGCATCCATAGTCTCCTCGTTATACTTGAAAGAGAGGAACTTGTCCAAGGCTGGATTCCAGTCGGCAACATCCATTCCATTCACAATACCTTCAATGCCCTTTGCGGCAATCACGGCATCAAGTTCCACACCCAACTGTGGTCCTGAGGACATCTCCTTGGCATATGTTGGTGACACGGTCAACAACTTATCACATGCAGTCACTCCTGCACGGAGCCAGTTTTGCTTGGCAAACTTCTGTCCAACAGCTCCCTCATACAATTCTGATGCTGGAGTTGTCTCATCAAACACCATTGGATATCCATCCTCGAATGCAAATCTCTCTCTGGATGACTCTGGGAGGTTCAAATCACCAAAAGTCTCTGGCCAGAAGCGTCCCTGGAATGCAATGTTGTGAATAGTGTATGCAACCTTGGCATCAGTGAATCTTCCAGCTGGCTGCATGACATCCTTGATATACACTGGCACCAAAGCAGTATGCCAGTCATTTGCAACAATCACAGAGTCTTCTCCAGGCATGAATGGAAGAGCAGTGAATGACTCCAATGCTGCCTTGCAGAACAATGCAAATCTCTTCTGGTTATCCACATAATCAGCACCAGACTCCTTTCCATAGAGCTTGCTTCCAGTCTGTCCCCAAATCTTGGACAAGAACCATGGATGATCAATCCACACACGGTGAACTCCATCCTTGATACTGTGGAAGAATCGAACATCTTCTCCATCAACATTCACAACCACAGAGGTATCCCAGGCATCAAAGTACTGATCATACCTTGGTGCAATGGAAAAGACATTGTGTCCTCTCTTGGCAAGTTCCACTGGAAGACTTCCAGTCACATCACCAAGACCACCTATAGATATATACAGACGCACACGTCAGTCACACAGCCATCAACCCTCACGTCCGGTACATTGCCAGAATGAACCCGAACCAACCCCGATCACACATCACAAAAACCCACCTGTCTTGGACCATGGAGCAACCTCAGTTGCAATAAACACAATATCTAACAGTTTCTCAGCCATTTCAGTACCAGCTGGTGGCGCAATCACCGGAGCTGGAGCTTCGACTGCAGCACTGACAGAAACAGATTGTCTGCTTCCCCTCTTGGCCATACGAGCATTTCTCAAAGCCCTGGTAGAACCAACACATCCCTTATGTGATGATATCTGAGTGCATGATGGAGAGACCATCAGCATCTTGGTGGTATTAGTTGCAAATACCATTGTGTCCCTTTGACTCGATTTCTGTCAAGGAATCAAATACGAAAATTTCTCAGTACTGTGTACGCAACACGAATGAAATGATGAAAATTTTACAAATTGAATACGCAAATACATGGGTCTATCCAATTGCTCTATAGGAATTGTAGTTTCTCGCCGAGTCACCATCATACGAGCATTCTGTCACTTTTTTGTTTTTTTTTAACTTCACGCGCTTCTGGTCTGTCCACATACATTCTCTTGGACATTGCTTTTGTTGTTGTTGTTCTTCTTCTTCTTCTTGTTGTTGTTCGCGGTCAGTGTCATCAAGACCATAATCATCACGATGTATGTTGAGTTCTCCTCGAAGCAAATCGAACAACCATTGGTTTTTTATGTGGCAGAAATGGGACACCATGCATCTCTTGGACAGCATGCAAGGCATGCTCACGTGCAAAGAATGTCACAAACCCACACCCTTGAGATCTACCAGAGTCACCCCGTAATATAGACACACTCTCAATGGCACCACAGTGTCCAAATGCATTGACAAGGTCGTTTTCGTCAACATTCCGTGGCAGCTGTCCGATAAAAATCTTTCTGCTGTCAGCATCCATACGTGCATCACTCGTCATCATGGGGTGATAGTATGGTGTAAAATAGAATGGATGGTACATGACTGGGTCATGAAACATGATTGGCAGGTAGTGTCCTACTGATCCCATCCAGAAAGAATCGGGACTACCCATGATTGGCATGTCAGTGGCACTGCCGGTACCTGGGTAGCAATGAACTGATATTGGCTTTGATTTCGCATACTTGACAACTAGACTCTTGGAGGATGATACAGGTGAAGCGGTCTCATCGTCATTCTCCGTAATCGCTGTCAACACAACCTTTCCATCAGATGCGTGTATGGCAGCATCACATGCTGCCCAGGTATCATATTCGATAAAGGCACATCCAGCCCCAGGTCCTCTTTCTTTACTTTTCAATAGAGATACTTCAACAATCGTACCGAATTGGTCAAAGTATTTCCGGAGGTGCTCTTCAGAGATGCTCTCTGACACCTGTCCAATAAACAGTCTCTTTGGACTGATGGCCTCTTCCTCTCCCGTGGTACGAGGTCTCGCATACTTGACACGACATGTTGTATTATTACTATTCACATCATCCATCATCCCATGGAATGCCTTCTCCGCGTCAGTCCATGATGAGAATTTGACAATTGCTGACAAATCCTCCACTTTGCTGTCTGGTGGCACCACAAAGTAGGCTTCGGTCACGTCACCGAGAGCTCGAAACGTTTCTTCGAGTTTATTTTGAGTATTCATGGTGTCGTTGTCATGTGCTATGTGATATATATACAGTGACGGAATAGATGACACAGCCTGCAGGACATGGCAGGACATGAGTTGAGAACCTGGTACCACCTGTGTGAAAACGTGTTGACCAGGCATGCAAATACACCAAGGAAGAAGCGAGAATGCACATACCCTATATATAGTCTTCGATTGTGACATGTAGCCTGGTGAAGAAGGCTTTTCGGAAGTAGGTATGAATTCAGTTGACCGTAACGGGCTCGTTCCGATCCCCATGTCTGTCCAGGGAACCGGTACACTCCTTTGCGTGATTACTCCAGGCATGCTCTGTAGATTCCATCTACATTTCAGTGTTATGAAGGTATAGAATCACGTATATTTGAATATATGCGATACAATCACTAGTTTCGTTTTTCAATGGTCGACGCGTCATTAGAGGACGCGCGGCGTCCTAGGACGGCCTGACGTCTGCAGACCACCATGGGGGTGCTTGGGCATGTTCCAACACGCACGACGACTCTTGATTGAGAAGCACACGTCATCTTGACTCGTCATAGAAGAAATAGTAGCATCACTGTTGATGTAGCAACTGCTATAGAATATGAGACACTGATCATCATCATCATCATCCAGTACATCCTGAGGACGTGGCATTTTGCCACGCGTCGTGGTTTGGTCCGTACGAGAATTCCTACTAGAGTGGTTGATTGACCGAATACTCGGTGTTCATCCATGTGAACTTTGTGTAGAGTCGTACTACTACTGCCAGGAGGTGGCCATGCCAGGAGGTGGCCATGCCAATAGCATATGTCTGTACCATGATGTCAATACATGTAGTATGAATGAATGCATTGGTATTTAAATGTAATATAATACAGTGTTCTAATATAATTTTATCATCAGCAGCAATAGAACAACTGTTTGTTCCCGTCTCTCCACATATGGACATACACATGTCTCTGCATGTCAACAACAATCTCTTCTAAGACTATCTGTGGGTGATTGATATCATATACATAAAACAGATCATAGAAAGAAACATATTCTTTACAATGAATACACCTCGGGTGAGTCTCGACGTGACCATGTCGGTTTGCATTCCCACGAGACAAACGTGCCATGGTAGAAACGTACAACGAGACGTTGGAATGCATGCTGGAGGAAAACGTGTAAATAGAGGAAAAGCGTTGCTGACGCAACGGAAAGTTCGTGCACCAGCGGATGACCCTGTGTTGAAAGAAATAGAAAAGAGTATCAACCCTGTTGAGGCTGTGCGGATGGTGCAGTGGTACCCTGGCCATATTGCAAAGGCTGAGCAAGAGCTCAAAGAACAGCTGAAAGCGGTTGATATGGTTCTAGAAGTACGTGATGGGAGGATTCCAATGTCAACGAGGCACCCATCCATTCCAAACTGGGTTGGAAATAAACCTCGTGTTATGATTCTGAATAGGCGGGATATGGTGACGAATGAGGAGGCTGCGGCGTGGACGTCGTTCTTTAAAGAACGTGGTCATGAAGTGATATGGACTAATGCGAATAAAGGGGATGGAGTTGCGTCTGTGATTAAACATGCGTTGCGAGTAAGTACAAAAATGAATGAAAAGAGGACACGGCGGGGTCTCAAGGCGAGGCCAGTGAGGGCTGTGGTTGTAGGATTTCCCAACGTAGGAAAGTCAGCGTTGATCAACCGGTTACTCGGAAGACGAGTCGCGGATAGTGCTCCACGACCTGGTGTGACTCGGCAACTTCGTTGGATGAGAATTGGAGGAGATTTGGACCTCCTTGATGCCCCAGGTATCATTCCAATGTCGTTCAAAAACCAAAATGCTGCCCAAAAGTTGGCCATGTGTAATGATATTGGAGAAGCGTCGTATGTTGCGTCTATGGTGGGTGCAGCTCTGTTGGCAACGTTTGATACACTTCCTCAGGGTGAGTTGATACTTGATAAAGTGGAAGATCGATATGGGATTCCCATAGAGGGATGCACAGAGGAGGACTATATCATTGCAATAGGAGACAAACATTTCAACAGTGAACCTGAACGTGCTGGACAGAGAATCTTGAGAGATTTTAGATCATTAGAATTTGGAAGGATGTGTCTTGAACTTCCCTCGGATGCAATCTTTTCAACCATGAAACATTGTTGAAACATACATAACAGCATATGCTCTAGAGAGAGCATGCCAATTGACGCCACGTGTTTTTTTGTGGTCCTACAACTTCATTCATTGTGTGTTTTAATTTACTGTTTTTAAATATACATAGTGCCATCCATGGATGTTGGGTGTAATTGCTTTGGTGTCGCGACTGCTGCCAAAGTGCCAGTGAAACGATATAATCTACTCGTTCCAGCGATTTTCCCTGTGACGGAACCAAAACCGGATAAACCTCTTTCAGTTGGTATAGAAAAGAATATCGGGAGATTGTCAGACTATCTAGAGAGGAATGAACATCGAATACCAAAGGTGTGTTGTTGTTGCTGTTCGACAGCGTCTTGGTTGTCACTCGCCCAACCATCCTGGTATAGATCCCTCATGTATGTATCTATGTTGTATGCCAGGTATCTCGGCGTATTGCACGGGCGCTTCACTCAGATCTGAGCAAGGGGAAGCTGGGATATGTGAAAGTATCTGTACATGCGTTTGCGACACTTGTCCAGGCATGTGACAGCCGGTTTGCAAGATTGTACGCCCAAGAGCTCTTGATACGATTTCCCAAAAAGCCAGTGAGGTTTTCAATGCTGCACAAGGCTGATGTCGGTAATCATGCATCCCACGAGACGAGTGTTGTGGGAGCTTTGTTGTCGTCCAAGGACGAGAGGGCTCAAAAGATGGGTATTGGATTACTCCTCACAATCCTAAAGACTCAAGATTCTGCCGAGTACATTTCCAAGCTGGATAAATTTGTTCCTTTACTGTGCAAGATAGCCGTCGACGGTGCGAATCAACGTTCAGAGGAGGATGGGAAAACTGTCTCTGCAAGTGCCCTACAGTGCCTCCTGGAACATCTGAGACTTTGTTCGAGAATATCCTACATTGCGCGACACATGGGGAGCATAACGGATGCAGCTCTTACAATAATTGATAGAGAAGGTGATTCAGCTATTGCAGCGTATGAATCCTGCAATGATCTTCCCAATGGACATGTCAATGTCCTTGCACTAGGCAAACTGTCCATGGGCACTAGAATAGGTGCATCACACCCGTGTCAAGCAGCTGTCTTAATTTTTAAAGAGATTGGGGCGGCAACGCAAGATTCTCTCGAGAGTAGGAATGTGACAGAATATTGGATTCAGTTTATGGAAAAAGTCCCATCGAGATGGTCTGGAGGGTCTGCGCTGGAGGTTGGGCTTGGGGTGTTGAGAGACTCATGCAAAGTAGATCACCAGAAATACGCTCTCTCGTGCAGTTTGATTCGACACCTGGCATCACTCGGTAAGGAAGGTATTGGATATCAGGATGGCGCCTTGGTAAAAGTTATTCTGTCACAGGCATTCCTGCTACGGGCTGCGGATGTGACATCTCTCTTATTGTTAACTATTCGAGCGATAGGGAGTTTGCTACACAAGGAATCAATCGACGATCCCATCTCTCAGATTGTCTATGATGCAATTAAACGAATTGCACTCCGAACAAACAGTAGAACACAGATAGCAACGGTAATAGAAGCTGCATTGTCACACACATCTTCAGGACAAGATGTTGTTGGTATTGTTTGGTTATGCGAGGCTGCAAGTTCGGTGTACCTTGAAATCCCATTGCAACGGTCAGAGGATTGTAATGTCACTGAAACAATGGTATCTGCCATCAGGGACATTTGCTCTAGTATCAGTGATGATGCAGACTTCAAAAAGTTTGTCATTCTCAATTCCCTCACCATCCTCCGCCATACATTCGAAGCAACTGCCCCAGAATCGCATACAAGTGTGAGATGTGCTCGTGTTCTTGTTGCATACTTGTGGTCCATGTTGAGCAGTCCATGTGCAACACCAGACATATTTGTTGTGATACAAGCAGTATTTAGATCATTCACAGAAACCGACATCACATTCAACGAGGATTTGGATATTTCTGTATCATTTGTGGCATCATTGAACGGTGAACTATCAGCGTATAGTATGGAAGAGTCTGGGGAATTTTGCAACCGCCAACACGTCCCTGTATGCCAGGTCACAGCAGCAGCAGCAATCGCCGATTCTATGTGGGAATGTCTTAAAAATTCCATGAAACACATTGATCCCCAGATTTTTGATAGTTTGAAACCCGTGCTTCAGGGTGAGGACGATGCTCATCTGTTGTATGTGAATTCAATTGGAATGGCAGTATCCAAGAATGATTCTTCCAGTGCTGTTTCTTTCCCAGAGCAGCCTGACACGTATAATGTCAAGGGACTGTTTTCTTGCAAGCATAGAAACCCAACAGACATTTTTGAGAAATTTGCTGGATCAACTCGGCGTTCAGGCCTCTTGAACCATATCAACGTTGCCAGTATGCAGGGTAGCCAAGATTCCACACTGTCTACGGATCACATTGTTGCTGTCGTCGAGAGTATACAACCTCTTGATAAAGAACTGGAGGTCTCGTTTCCAGATTCCCCACAGTCCCCACATATGGTACAGGGGAAAGACCCTGTGGAAGAGACTGTTTCCTTTGCCTCTGGTGCAGAGGCCCTGGCTTCGTTATCACGTCATCTTGTCATCGAATAGATTAGCGATATTAAGAACATACTCGTATCCATGTGTTATTTTTGTTACATCACTACATATTTACCATTGCGAGTCCAAGAGAGCACAGAGAGACGCCACAAGTTTGACTCACGAGGCGCACGCGTGCGCCTAATTTTCAAATTAAAACCGTGTCTGACCGAGGTCAGAGATGCTTTCGTGACAATGTCCGGTCAAAGGTCCTGTCCGACCGGAGATACGCCAGATCTTTTCCACCTTTCTTTTTATGGTCGTTTTGCCAACGCAGCATACTTGAGAGCACGTGAGAATCTTCTAGGCGGTCACACGAACCCAGCACAAGAAAGCAGTCCCATCTGCTCACCAATCCATACAAAATATTCATAATAGGTTCTACAATACATTTTCAACGAAAACAAGGGAGTTTAGACAGAAATACTTGGTATTCGAAGGTCTCATGTCTTCGGCTCCTTCATTCCACGACGTTGACTCACTGCCGGTGCTCTTACCCCAACGTAGCGTTGGCTATGGCGTACGTTTTTACCACTGATATGATCAATAGTTCTTATATATACGACCGTTTGTTTATGACGAACCTGTGTGTGTGTTTATGCAGTCTTCGTTGCCCTTGCCAGGAGAGCAGGGAGATGACCTGTACGCGTCTCTGTTGGAAACGTCTCTTCCAGACATGATGGGGACCAGTCTTTCTCAGATGCAAGATATTTTGCCATTACAAACATATGGGTCCATCGGGATGTCCGGATTACCCGTAGATGGTGATGATGGCGATGTCCTAGGGCACGTGAGCAGAGCATCCAGCATAGCGGAGCCGTTGGAACAACAAAGTCCATCCAACGGGCATGCTTTGGACCTTGGAGCGCGTCGATATTCTTGGTATGTGATGATGGTGATATTTTTGTTGGTTGATCGTGATGAGCGCGGAAGATCGGTCCTGTTTTCCTGGTTGTTTGGTTGGCGGGACTGACAGTACCTCCACCGTGCCCTACGAGGCAGCCACGTGTTCAGTAAGAGGTACTGCGAGATTCCCTCTGGATTACGATTGCCTGGTTTGACTTTTGCATGTTACCCTATACTTTGGTATATATCTCTTACGATTCTTTGTTGTTTTCATGTTCAGGGTACCACATCTCACGGATGATGCGTTTCATCGCGGAATGATGCCGACCGCACCACTAGCAGAGGTAAATAGTAGCAATGTTCTGATTCGTAGTGGGGACAATGGATGTGATACGGATGAAAAGGTTCACCCCATGGTCCCAGTGTCTCTGAATGTGGATACATTTCATAAACCCTCCTGGATGGATTCTGAACAGGAGGATGACGAAACAATGCAAATGCTTCCTAGAACACCAATGGCAGGTACCTCGTACGCAGGAAATGAAGAGAACCAGGGTGTTGTCTTTGATGGTGCTGGCCGTATGATGGAAGTGAGCGATGACGACAGCGGTGAATTCCTGGAACAAGGAAAACACTCGAGTCACTCGTCGGTCAATATTAGACGTGTCCCACTTGCCGTGGCATTGTTGAACCTTCAATGCCTGCATGCTGGAGCAGCTCTATGCTACCAAAAATCTTGGAAGGGATGCCCAGCTGGCGACTGGTGCTCCTTGGATTCTGGTCACCTTGGATTCTGTAATCAGCACGCCAAAGTTCCAGGACCAGGGGCATATATGCCAGAAGAGCTCGAGCACGTGGGATTAAGGACATTGGATGGATCATGGATTGATCTTCCCTTGTCAAAGGCTGCCAAGGACCTTGCCAACTCTGTCAGGGGCCAGTCCCTGGAGGAGGCTTGTGGCATGGATGTACCAGCTGGCAAAACACAAGCAGTGAGGAAGAGTAACAGGCGCAGAGCAAAGCCAAAGGTTGATGATGAAGATGGATATCTCTTTGGTGCCAGTGATGACTCGGTGGTGTCTGGGGAGGTTCAGCTGAGCCAGGTTGCCCTCCAGGACGACTCTGTGAGCCAGATGGGGCCACCTATGAGAGCTGGGCGGGGTAGAAAAGAAAATCTTCCAGCCGTCTCGGCTGTTTCAACACGAAGTGCCAGGAAGAAACCAACGAAGAAGAGCCTCACAACAGCAAGGAAGACTAAAAAGGGTGGCCGCATAGGAGTTCGTAAGCCACCACAGATTTGGGTCAAGGGAAGTGTCCGGGACCCAAGAAGTGGACAGATGATTACTGATGTCCCTCCAGGTATTTTTTGTACGCAATGTTCTGCGACAACTACTCCAGTGTGGAGAGCTGGTCCTTTTGGGCACAAAACCCTGTGCAATGCATGCGGGGTACGATGGATGAAGGTTGATCCAAGAAAGAGATGATTTTGTATGCCATCTGTATGCCCAGCCAAGTAAAAAAAAGTAAACAATATAAAAACAGAAATTCTTTTTTCGATGTGATGTAGTAGTAGCAAGGCTCTTTGAAATATAGCTTGGAATAGAGCTCATGAAAAAGATATTAAAATGCGGTATTCAATCACCAGTCGGGTTATATTTTTTAAAGACAAATAAATAGTATTGATACCAATAATGCAGTGTAAAACTTGATTCAGTATCATCACCACCATTAATACACATAGGGTACTAGCTTCTTTCGTTGTACAGGGTATGTCTTGAAATGTACAAGGTACCATGTATGTGTCATCTTGGCAGCCAGGGTGAGGTTGACAACGACCCACACGAATGGATACCACACTCGTAATGGGCCATTCAGCATCATTATTGCCAGTCCAAGGTAAATCACAATCTCACCAAAATAGTGAGGACATGATACAAGGTTGAACAACCCCTCCCTCGGTATGATGTATCTCCCACGCCCATTTGTACTCAAAAGAGAAAGTACATAATGGGAGTGCCATTGAATGACATTTCCGATGAGAAATATTGCAGTTCCGATGTAAACCGTGCTAGAAAAGTGTGGCAATACTGTGCCATATGTCAGAGGAACAACTATGTAGTATGTCAAACCAAAGAGGTATGCAATCACATGCATCCTAGCTTCTTTGGGATATTTCATCATAAACATTGTCTCCAAGAGTCTTCTAGTGAGATGAATCTGGAAGCAGCATATCGGTAGGCAAGCAGATAGCGTTTGGTGTGAAGATTGGTAGACCCAGTTCAGCACAAGCACATTGCACACACATCCAGCCATGTAAAAATGAGCAAACCATTTTTGCGGTACAAACACGTCACTCAAAGGACCAAGTGCATTCTTAGGAGCCTGCTCTGTGAGTTTACCTCGACATGCAGACACGATCACGGCATTCCTGCGTCAACAGAATGGATACAAGTCAACGGTGGCTGGCACACGAGACAGAGAATGCATCATACAAAACAATGTGGATCACGGAAGCATGTACATTGTACTCCATACAATATTTTAAATATATACCACGCACCTAAACCAATCAATTCCTCGGATTGGAACGATGGTGACCAGAGCAGCTCCAATTGCCAAGACCCAGTAGAGGTCCAAAACCACTGGCACAATCTCTTCTAGACTATTAGATCTTCCTACAATGTCAAGCAATTCATACATTGTTTTAAAACTGATCCAATCACCTGGATGTTCCATCAATGATATCCATCTGATCAAATGAGTGTGAGATTTTCAAATGAATCTTGCCATGAAACTTTACCAAGAAGATTTCAGACACATTCACAAACGTACATTGGTCACGCTGATGACTGCAAGTTCATCAAATTGAAATAAAAATACTTTATTCTAGCCTTCTGATGAATCACATTCATCTCAGATTCGATAGATCCAAATAAACGGCGCATTTGCAGCATTGCCATGAATAACCCTACGGAACCGCTATTATCTGGCAGTAGCGACCACAATGACGATACAGCAAGTCGTTCATCACTTCCAGATATAGTTTCACCCAGAGGTACGGGTCGCCCGAAAGAGGGCCACTTGAGTTCCAGAGCAAGGTTTCGACGGCCTGTGAAACGAAAAGGCCTTGGGGCACCTAGGGCAAGGAGGCTGGCCTGGCTTTGCATGGATACGGAAGGAGAGAAGACGTTCCTACATGCAGACAAGCGAGCAATCATAGGAAAACTTGGTCTTTCCATCCCTATTCGTGACATGAGACTTCTTGATCACAATCTTCTTCAGAGTGACTCGGTCATACTGGTCCGTGAGGGTGCCATCATAGCATCCCTGGAACATGTTCGACTCATCATCATGCACGATAAAGTCATCATCCCTCGAGAAGGTGTAGAACAAAATCCTCTGACCTCTAGATTTGTGGACATTTTAGATGAATCTATTCAAGAGTGGTTGGAGCAAAAGGCACATTTTGAAGAGCAAATACGCATGCAACAGAATTCTGACTCTCCGGATAAATACCCGGATCAATATCTTGATGAGACGTCTTCTATGAGTGACTTACAGCAAGATTTAGAGCCTCTGCCTTTTGAACTTGTCGTGTTGGAAGCTGCTCTCAAAGAAGTCATTGGATCGATATCTGTCCAGGCCAGTGATATTGAAAGGGTGATTATGCCTGCTATGGATGCTCTTGTGAAGAGTGTAAACCCTAGTAACTTGGAATGTGTTAGAAAAGTGAAAACTCGATTACAGCGAATCACAGTGCGATGTGAAGCGGTGCGTGATGAGCTCCAGCGATTTTTACAGGATGATGAAGATATGGACAGAATGTGCTTGACAAGGAAAAAGGAACTTGAGGGGGAGCACTTGACAAAACAGCAATCGAATGATGATCTCTTCGACGCTGACCCATCCCGTCAACCAATGCAATTGAATTCCCGAAACATGTCCGTATCTACCTCATTCAGTCACAGAAGAGGATTCATGATGAGACAATCAACAATGTCCCCTGCAACCATGGGGCAACCTGCTGGCGGCATCTCTGCGAGTCTGCAACAGGAAGAAGATGTAGAAGCAGATATCGAAGCACATTTAGAAGTTGAGAATCTACTTGAGAGTTATTTCATGCAAGTTGATTCCATGTATGACAAGTTGGATACCTTGGGAGAGTATATAAAAGATACTGAAGAATACATCAATATTGAACTTGACTCTTCTAGAAACAGGCTTATTCGCTTTGACATTATTTTATCAGTTGCAACGTTTGCGCTCATGCCGTTCAACATGGTATCAGGAATGCTTGGAGAAAATCTCATCATGCCAGAAGCTATTACAGGTAGTGTGAAACAGTTTATTGGAGTGAATGCAGCTTCTGCTGTTGTCTGTCTCTTGGCATTCTATGGTATTGTGATGTACATGAAACTATATAAACTTATGTAAGACGACGTAGGTGGATATCCTACCATTCATTTCCCAGTCTTACTGCGTATTGCAGAGAAACCAGTCAGCCCTCTCCCAGCAACGAGAGCATTCACCTCGTATGTTCCTTCATAGGAATAATATGCCTCACAATCACAAAACGCCTTTGCCACCAGAAAGTCTGATAATATTCCATTTCCACCCAAGACTTCACGCCCCAGACTTACCACCTCTCTACCCCTGAGTGTCGTCCACGACTTTACCAGGGATGCTTGCTCATGCGTCATTCTGCCCTCTTGTGCAAGCTTTGTCAGTCTCCATGCCATCAGCCACATGGCAGTGGCAGTGGACAAAATCCTCTGGACCTTTTCTTGCACCAATTGGAATCTTGCTAAAGGAGTCTCAAATTGCTCTCGTTGCTTTGTATATCGAACCACCATATCATACACTCCCATTGCAAGCCCAACAGGCTGCCAGGCCACCATGACCCTGCTCACCGCCAGGACCTTGTTAATATCTTTAAACGACGACACGCCAGACAATCTATCACATTCTGGAACAAACACATTATCAAGATGAATATCTGCATTTTGAACGCATCGAAGTGCAATTTTATTCTCTATCTTTGACGTTTTCAGTCCAGGATTTCCTTTTTTCACAATAAACCCATTAATCTGCCCATCAACATCACTTCGTGCCCAAACCACCACGACATCCGCGAATGTCCCATTTCCAATCCATCGTTTCTTTCCATTCAATATCCACCCACCAGAAACTTTCCTTGCAGTTGATATCAATCCAGATGCATCACTCCCATGGGAGGGCTCTGTCAGTGCCCAACATCCAATCTTTGAGAAACGCGCCATGTCTGGAAGATATTCTCTCTTTTGCTCCTCAGATCCGAGCATTTCTATTGTCAAAGCTGATAAAAATGTATGCACGAGAAAGAATGTACTCATACTCCCATCCACACGAGCGAGCTCCACCACAGCCATGGCACAACTCATCAGGCTCATACCTTGACACCCATATGTTTTCGAAAGGCATCCACCCCCAATATCAAGCTGTGCAAACCTCTCCAGCAGCTCAAAAGGAAACTCTGCTTTCTCCCAGTACGATGCAATCACAGGAGCAACATGCGTCGCTCCAAACTCCCGAACCCGAGCAATAACACGTCGTTCCTCTTCCCCTACCAAACCTTCATAGTCAAGTCCATCTCGGCTACTCAAAGCTTCCGGAAACGACTCCATCGACTGTGCATATTCAAAACCATGCATTGAATGGGTATCCGAATACGTGCCACGGGTACCATGGAGAGACATGATGTCATCTGGTTCGAGTCCTCCATGGCTGTGATCCTTGGGAGAGGTGACGTGACCTGCTAAAACCCCAACCCTTCTCTTTCGTTGCTCATCCATACTCGTTTATTACATAATCAACTGTATAAATATACGGACTAGTATTCTCTTTGTTCTTCACAGTATTGTACCGAGTTGAAACATACAGTCTTGGATAATATACAATTTTAAGTTCCGTAGGAATTTTTATAAAAATTTATAATTATAAAAATTCTATCGGAAAGGATCTCCATGTTTGCAAACAAAAGATAGACTCGGCATGGGTACTCCTCAATATACAGTATGAGAGGCAGAAACCCTAGAAGTACTGGGTGTTCTATACAAGATTCTATATTTTGAACAACCCTTGTCACGTGAGTATTGACAATGGGTGCACGAGGGCAGTATACCACTCTGCTCGTCCTTGTTGGGTTTTGTCTTTCCGTCTTGGGAAATACGACTAGGAAACAACCTTCTTGGCTCGATCTTGACCCCCCAGTCAAACATTGTAATGCTAAAATAGGATATAACAGATGTTATGGATGTGATGAAGGGTACCAGATTGTGAATTATCCAGACGGAAGTCAGAAATGCGTTGCCTGCAAGTCAAAGGTGAAGAATTGCATGTGGTGTGCTGATGATGGGACCACATGCCAGCGGTGTGAGGTTGGATATCGTATGATTGTCAAGAAGAATGGAAAGAAAATATGCAAAAAGTGCAAGGCTCGTGCAGGGAAAAAATGCTTCACGTGCTCTTTGGACAGGAAACGCTGTATAGAATGCCTTGATGAATTCTACCTGACAACAAAGGGCACGTGCAAGCTCTGTCCTGGAGCAGAACGTCAGTCGTATAGGAAACAAGATTCTATTGAGAAACAGTGTAATCCCAAGGAGACGAAGGACAAAGTGAATGGCATGACCTGCAATCCAGGCTATCGCTTCTTGGATGATGGAGTACAACGGTCCTGCAAGCGCTGCAAACCCAAGAATTGCGACTACTGCACAGAGGATCGCAAAACCTGTACCTATTGCTCATCTGGATATACACTTTCTGGTGATGGTGGTTGTACTCCATGTAGGGAGAAGAACTGTTATGCATGTCCCAACGATCCTGACACATGCCTTGCATGTGAGACGGGATATTGGCTGAACAACAAGCAAGGTGGGGTATGCCAGAAATGTCCCAAGAATTGCCGGGTATGTGGTGACACTGATCCAACGTGCACTATATGCTCTGATGGGTATGGATTTACCAAAGATAAAGAATGCACGTCTTGCAAGGTCAGCAAATGTGAAAACTGTTCAGAAGACTACACATCCTGTATTTTCTGTGAATCTGACTACAGGTTTAATGGCACCATGTGTGTCCCATGGAATTGATGAACCAATGAACCTAGTCTATGATGCCATAGTCTCCACTCCATCTACGTAAAGAACGTGGATATAGGTGTTTGTGTTGTATATACACCCACCCACACATACCCTCGTACTGGACTCAGTCCTGTTGACCATGTGTAACATTCTTGCTTTGTCACACCAATGCCACTCTTTTCATTCTTTAAATATTTGTAAGAATGTTGAATGATATTGCATTGTTTCGATTACTCTCTCAGGCAATATCTGACTTTCTACGTCAGGGTGCCCTTCCCCAACCAGATGTCATGAAACAAATCCTCAGCGAGGTACGTGTGTGGTATACCTCGATGGAATCATGATGATAATTCTTACTCATGGTGTGCACTTAATTCAGGGTCTTGGATTAGGTATCGTTGCTGGATCTTGCCTTGTCAAGCTTCCTCAGATACTCAAACTTGTGTCTTCTCAGAGTGCACAAGGATTGAATCCAGTTTCATTTGAGATTGAAACGTTTTGTGCCACTGTGGCTGCAACCTATGGCTTTGTAAATCAATTATCCTTCAATGCATTTGGAGAAGCAGTCGTACGTTCTTGCATGCATCACGTGTAGATATGAAAGAGCTACCACACATGGTAATAATAATGTTACAAAGAAGAATATGGTATGGTGTGCATAGCAAGCAAACAATCAAACCTGAATACATATATATGCAGGCAATTGGGTTGCAGAATATAATCCTGCTGGGATTGCTGTATAAATACCAAAACCGTTCATTTGCACGTAAGCTTTTCGTCGTGGCCATTTTTGGCATGTGGTTTGCTGCAGCACAGGGAGGATACCTGACAGCACATGTGCTGGATGCATTGTTTGACCTGAACTCGCTGATTCTACTCGTCTCCAGGATTCCCCAGATTACTCAGAATTACCAATCCAAGAGTACCGGACAGCTTAGTTTCCTCACATACCTCATGAACTTTATGGGAACTCTTGCACGAGTATTTACAACACTGCAAGAGAAGAATGCTGGGCCTGCCATGCTTCGTGGTGTCATCATGTGTACGTTTCTTTCGAGTTACATTGAATACTCTACTATGTATTTTATTCTTGGTGTATCTGTACTATGCAGCAATGGTCATGAATGCTGTCATGGTGCTCCAAATCATCATGTATGGAGACGGCAAATCATCCACAAGGAAAGACAAGGAATTGTAATTCTCTCTGTTCACAAGCAAAATGATATTATATTTTTATGTAATAGTGTGAATCTCCAGTGTATCGAAGATCTAACAGCAACTAGATTTTTGGTCTGCAATGGATTTTCCCTCTCCAGGGCGAATAGTATTTCCTCCCTTTGAATCCATCGCAGGCTCTTTTGCCATTCTGTTTTTAATTTCACCAGCCATCGTCATGAACGCCTCCTCCACATTCGTCGCATTCTTCGCAGACGTCTCGATATATGGAATACCGATTTCATCGGCAAAGGCCTGTGCTGTTGCCTTGTCCACCACCCTCTTCTCTTCCAAATCAGACTTGTTTCCAACCAAGAGCTTGTTCACATTCTCATTTGCATATCTATCAATTTCACTCAGCCACTGTTTCACATTATTGAAGCTTTCCTGGTCCGTCACATCAAACGTCACGATGATACCATGCGCACCTCTATAGTAACTAGAGGTGATTGTCCTAAACCGTTCCTGACCAGCAGTATCCCATATTTGCAGTTTGATCACTTTCGAGTCAAGATCTACGGTACGAATCTTGAAATCCACACCTATAGTTGATATGTAACTTTCTGTGTACGTGTCATCGGCAAAACGAAGCAAAAGACACGATTTTCCTACTCCAGAGTCACCAATAAGCAGCAACTGCGGTACAAAGACATTACCACATCACCACACCACAGACACACCATCCATCCATCAATCAATCAATACTCCAATGGAGTAAACCATAATATCCATCATGACATGAAGAATCATATTCTGACGTACGAGGTACCATGGTATGGCACCACCAGTGATCACACATCCAACGTGATCACACATCCAGTCAGAGGGAACATACCTTGAAGAGATAATCATACTCTGGATTTGACATGTTGATAGTTTCTATATTATATTCTTTTGTTTGTATGTACTACAAAGGAATAGGTCACATGAATACCGTTCGATCGATCGATTCGTTCGAGCGCTTGCGTGTTTTTCTAGAAAAAATTCTATCGAATGCAACTGGATTTTTATTTTTATGTATCAGATACAGTTTCAAAAAAACATGGAATCAAAACGACTAAGAATATTCTGTAGATTTCAGTAGTTGTAGCGTACCACGTTTATTGGAAACACATATGAGTTGAATTGATCACTGGTTGTTTAGAGCACAACAAACTGCACGAGAGATTCCTTCCGTAGTCTGGCAAACGTAGTAGTATGGAACAGGAGTAGAATACATAATAATTCTAGTATGAGTGGACAACAGCAGGGACCGTATTCTTTTCCTGGCCATGGTGGAAGTGCACCACCACCAACAGCGTTTGGTCAGCAGCAGCAGCAACAACCTCCGAATGGATATCATCAGCAGGGACAGGGTATGTATAGGCCTCAATATCAACAACAGCCACCTATGGATGGACATTTGATGGATCATCGGCAGCAGCAGCTGCCTCCCATTAGGACAACAGTAGCAGGCAATGGTCCTCCAAACCTGGGTGGTGGTGGAGGTGGTGGTCCTCCTGGAATGCAACCGCCACCACAACAGCCGCAGATGATGCATGGAAATACTATGGCAAGACCTCCCGTATCGGGGCCTGGAACTATGAGGCCGATGGCAGGGCCTCCTATGATGGGTTTGCAACAGCAAGGCCCTCCTGGTCATGGTCCTCCATCATTTGCTGTCACGTCACCGAGCAAACCGGTACCTTCAAGCCAAGGAATTAAAAGTATAGATCCATCACAGATGCCCAGACCTTCTAGCTCAACCTTGCCGGCACAAGTTTTTGAAACACGAAAGGATGGAACACATACAGTGCCACCGCCAACAGAAGTGCCATTGGCCGTACGAGATACTGGGGATGCTGGTCCAAGGTACATGAGATCATCGTTGAACTCGATTCCTCAAGGAAATGATATGGTCAAGGCATCGGCTATTCCATTTGTTTTGGCAATCCAACCTCTTGCAGTGCAATCCAAAGTAGATTCTGGGATTCCATTGATTGATCAAAGGCACCGTGGTCCGCTGAGATGCTCTGGGTGTAATGCATATGCGTGTCCTTTTATGAAGCATAGTTCAGACGGTACGAGTATGGTGTGTTGTTTCTGTGGAGGAACGACACAGGTGCCTCCAGAACATGCTGGACCTGTGGGTATGGATGGTAGGAGAACAGATATTGATATCAAACCAGAATTTGGATTCGGTACAGTGGAATACATCGTGGATGGTAAATATCAGATTCGTGAGCCAATGCTTCCTACATATCTCTTTATGATTGACTGCACCTCTGAAGCTGTATCGTCAGGAATGACTTTCACAGTATGTAGTGCCCTTTCGAATCTGCTGGAATCCATACCGTACAAAGAGAGGGCAAGAGTGGCTATTGTTACATTTAACTCGACTATGAGTTTTTATGAATTCAAACCCCTAGCTTCTGGTGATCCAAAAATGCTTGTGATGGGAGATCTTGACGATCCTTTCTGTCCAATCGGCACGAGTGCATTTGCATCACTGGAAACACATACAGAGCAGCTAAAGTCGTTGCTTGAAAAGATACCTATTATATACAAGGACACGCATGCAGCTGAAAGTGCTGGTGGGGCAGCAATAAAAGCGTGTATTGAAACTGTAAAGTCTGTTGGTGGTGGGCGTGTGCTGTCATTTATTAATGGTCTACCACACAAGGGGTACCTGGCGCTGAGACCTCGAGAAGCTGGCAAGCCTCCGTCTGAGAAAGAATCACTAGACATCATGACACCAGCTGGAAATGGGAAGCAGTATATGCAGCTTGCCAAGGAAGCTGCGCAGCATCAGGTTTCAGTTGATATCTTTGCACTCGGCAAATCATATGTTGATCTTGCCACATTGCGTACGTTGTCAACGTATACGAGTGGTAGTGTGTATAGATACTCTCCTTTTATATGTTCAGCGGATACACAACGATTTTATGATGATTTGCGATGGAACCTTACGAGACCTGCAGGGTTTGAAGCTGTGGGAAAGGTCCGAGTATCTTCTGGCTTGTCTGTTGATGAGGTGATGGGTGCCTACTGTAAAGTGGGCCAGAATGATCTCTTATTCCCCTCAATATCAAGTGATTCTACACTGTTTGTCAAGATTTCACATGATCAACGACTACGCGAGGGGTCTCAGGCCTGCTTTCAGTTTGCGACGTTGTATTCCACACCTGGTGGTCAACGGCGAGTCAGGGTCCATTCTCTTGCCCTGCCTGTGACCCGGTCGCTTGGATCAGTATTCAGGGGAGCAGATTTGGAAGTATATATGGGGTATCTTGCACGCCAGACGATTTCATCGATGCCAGGGAAATCGCTGGCAAGCTTGAAGGATATAATCAACAAGGCTGTGTCAGCAACACTCTTGGCATATAGAAAGCATTGTGCCACGTCTTCGTCCTCTGGACAACTCATTCTTCCAGAATCTCTCAAGTTAATGCCTCTTTTCTGTCTGGGATTGATGAAATTGCCTTGTTTCCGAACGGATGCAAGAGCTGATGCGAGAGCAGTGTGGATGTCCCGAATCTTGTCTCTGCCAATAGACAGACTATTCCCAGTAGTACATCCAAGGCTCTTCAAGGTTCCTATGGAGATTATATCCAACAAGGAGCCAGAGATACCAAATAGGCTTGCGCTCACAGCAGAGAAAATCGAGTCGAATGAATTATATATTCTTGAAAATGGCTTTGATCTGTTTGTCCAGATTGGTAGAGATGTGCCCGCACAGTGCATAGAACAGCTTGTTGGAACCCCGTCTCTGCAGAGCATTGACCCATCTAGCTTTTCAGACTTGCCAATGCAGAATAATCCCCTTTCCAAGCAGGTGGCAAGCCTCATAGCCCAGCTCCGACGACAGCGTCGAAGCTATATGCATACAAGGATTGTGGTCAAGGGGCATCCATATGAAACACTCTTCCACTCTGCACTGATTGAAGATAGACATGCGCTTTCGGGCATGTCATATGTAGAATATTTATGTTTCTTACATCGTCAAATTCAAAATAAAATGACGTAATACTATGTGTAACACTAGTCTGTCTGCTGATCTTGTGTTGTTTGAATTTGCATGAGTAATTGTGGCATGACCAATGCGGGATCAAACCCAACAATCTCTGCAACGACCGGGGCAATAGAGAGATCAGCTGCACCTGCTGTGAAAAATACCGCCTTTCGGAATTCTAATGACGTTGTTCTCATGATGGATCTCCCAACCATTTCCATTTCTGGTGATCCGGGAGGGATGGGGAAGGATTGCAATGCATGAATGATCTTGAGCAGTGACCTCGACAGGAGACGCTCGTCCTGAGATCTAAATGATGCTTCTGCATCAATCAGTGCATTTCTACAAATCGATGCAATTTCAGCATGTACAATGGTGATTGCTCGGTCCTGAGGAACATTGAGATCTGTTGCTATTCCACTGACAAATCTAGAAGGCTCGTATCCTCCCAGTGAGCTCTTTGGATTTTCTAAAGAATGTTTCAAAGCCATTCGAAGCATAGAGTCCCTTCCGCTTTGTGTTGATGCAGTAACACTCAATCCACCCCCATTATTACATGTCATTCTCAAGTCAACAAGGCCCCTGAGAGAATAGTCCTGACCAAGCTCTATTTTCTGATTCTGCAGTTGCCGTACCAGAGAATCTGCCTGTTTTTGTAGTTCTTGTCTTCTATTTGCACTCACATAGCTCACAGGTTCAGGAGGAGCCCACCAGACTGGAGTCATTGTCTTGTTCTTTGCTGGCCCTGATGGTGCATCATCCTCATCTGTATCAGAGAGATATCCAGGCACTGTTTTTGTTTTTTGCAATTCTTCCTCACCGGGTAGGTCATCCCACAGTGGTCTAGGAGCTTTTGCAGAATCTTCTATGAATACCATTCGGCCACCAAGAGATCTGTCCCGCACCCATCGTCCTTGCTTCCCTCCTTGGCGTCCACCACGTCCAGGAAAGGTCCACCCAAAGGTATTCTTTAAGAACCAAAACACTCCAAATGCAACAAGCCCCCACACCAGTGACATGCCAATAGGAAGAGGAGAATCTCGTTGCCGAATAGAATGACCATAGTATGCAGAGGGGGGAGGCCTTGCCTTGACCCCTACAGAATACGATGGCGTCACAAAGTCACCATGCTTTCCAAATACTTTCTTAATAGATTCCATCGATTGTAATAAGACATCATCTTTCAATTTCGCTTCCTTCAGTGCCACGTCAAGTTCTTCCTGCTCCTGCTGCAATCGGACCTTTTTTTCCTGTTCCTCTTTCCTCCTAGTTCTCCTGTTATTTTTCAGTATCAGCTTGTCAAGCCTGCTCTGCGTCTGCAGTCTACGATGGTGTCTTCTAGGATACCATTCCGATGCAACAGCGTCACTTTCAGCGACAAGAAGCGAGAGAGTAGCCACTGCCAGCATTTTGGAAACCTTCTGGACTCTCAAGTCAGTCTCTGTCGACAGTTCTTGGCGGTCATCCTCCCTCCTGCAACGAGGAATCGCTGATCTCTCTTTTGAAGGTTGATTTCCATTATATCCAACACTGCTGTGTTGTCGAGAACACCCGAGGCAGGCACGGGTCTCCATTGAAAAACATGACACCCGCATTGGTCGGTATTATTTCTATACAACCTTAATACACAGAGAGAGAGAGGTTGGAACGTATAGTTGATAATACGATATCATTATCTTTTGTTACATGGGATTGTCACACAGTCGAGAAGCATATCTTGGAGATTGTGTGTTTGTGCAGTGATGCCCAGGACACCTGCTCACCAGATCAAAGAAACATATCAGACCTGCGAAACAAGGTCACTAGATAAAGCCATGACCCACAGCAATAGAGTAACATACACTGTAGAGTGCAACAAGCAGTGAATCTGCAGAAACCTAATGTAAACTCATCTTGGCCTGATCTGATGATTTTCTGCTGCAGCAGCTGTGCCATATGTCAAGTTTCATGTTACCTTTGGTGGTATTTTCCATTCAACACCAAAATTTAATTCATACTTTCATTAAACACGGTACAACAAACAATAATCATGGTACCAGGATACTCAACATCGCTGCAGAGGACCTCCTGCCCGACCCATGTGTCTCATGGCAATCGACGATTGCCAAACAACAGGGCAAGGTCATCAGGTAGATTCAGTGTTCAAGCTATTTTTGGAACGAACAAAAAGGAAGATGAACTTGAAAAGATGATGGAAGGATTTGTGTTTGATCCATCGATGCAGCGATGGGTTCGCTCGAAGAACAGGCAAGTGGATCCAGCTCAACTTGTGGTGACTCCAAAGAGTGGCATGCCATACACCGTGTGGCCAGTGATGCATACTTACCTGACGCAGAAGAAATTGAAGAGTTGTGATATTGATCAGGCCCGTGCTCTGATGTCAAAGGGTGCTGTATTGCTGGATGTTCGCCTGGCGATGGATTATGAGAACCAACACGCCCTTGGTGCTGAAAATGTGCCACTGTTTCGAATTACTGCAGGCAACTCCCAGTGGGATACTATCAAGAGAGTTGTCATGGCGGGATTGAACATGAAGGCTACAGAGCGGGATCCAGACTTTATTAAAAACGTGGATGCTCTTTTGAATGGAAAAAAGCGAACAAAGATTATCGTCATGTGTTCGATTGGAGGAACCCTGGATACAGTTGTCAAGGTGGCATCAACGGGGAAGATTACCAAGACAGACAAAGATAGATCATTTGGAAGGGAATCGAGATCTTTGAAAGCATGCTATGAGCTCATGCGTGCAGGATATACAAATGTGATCCACCTTGAAGGTGGATTCTCCCAGTGGCGCCACCAGGGATATCCTCTTGCAGATGAATAATACTACTACTAGATACATACGTAGGTAGATGTATTTCTTTCTTGATGCTATTCTTGTCTTTTCTTTGCAACAAAAAAAAAGCAACTACATGGTACTATATAAAATATATATATACTACTACGTCTTCCCCCACAAAGAAGACGACGACGACGAGGATCCAGAGATCCTCCTTGGAATGGGAATACTTGCAACTGCCCAGCTGTGCTTTTTCCTACAGGCATACGCCTTTGCCCTTGTATCTACATATTCTTTCACAAACACATCATTACTAATATCCCCCCTTTTCCACGCCTCGACAATCTTCAAACTCTTCGCTTCATAATCCTTGGCAGACGAGTCAAGCTGTGCAATCAACACCTCTGGTGCAAACAACTCTCGTGCCTTCTCCTGCCGAGCATTCTTTTCCCGAAACTCTGCTATTTTCACCTCATACTCAGACTTCAGTATCGCAATCTGCGTCTTGAGACCATTCAATTCTTCCACCATCTGTACATTTGCCTCTGCCATGGCTACATTCTGCTGCAACATGGGAGAGAGTCTCGACTCCACCATGCTCATCAGCTTGGCCCTCAGTGTTCCTTCAGATGATGAAACATCAGATAATGCACGCACCATCTCTTCTTCCGACAACGAGTTGACAAAAGCCTCCACTTCTGCATACGAAAAACTCTCCGGACGCACCATACAGTCATCCACGTGCACATCATCATCATCATCCAGACCAGAATACTGGTCACTATTCCTACTATTCAACGACAGCGTATTAACCATTGTTCTACATGTTTTCTCAAACATCACATTCAACCTATTCTTGTTTTTGTTTTTCGTAGCATTCTTAAAATCACCACCACCATCATCATGAACAGATCCATTGTCCACCAGGCAGCATGTCTCCCGCAGCGCTTGCTTCCGTGGAGATTCCACACAACCAAGACTATACCACACATTTGACACAACAGACGCCAATCGAACCGTCGGGTCCCCCCACACATATTCATACGTATCCCCTAAAACCCCATATCTCTGCAGGTCCCCATCACGCATCACATGAAACCCACCACCAGAATCCACAAGCCTGACCCAAATATCCGGGCGAGAAGAAGGAAACGTTTCACATGCCAATCGAATACCAATAGATCCCACAACAGGCTTTGCTATACATATCCCATGTTCATTCTTAATGCGATCCACGATATATCCAACAAGCCCATCTCTACGACTACTTTCAAAAGGAATCTCTATAGTTTCAACCCCATTAGAAATCACGCGAGAAGAAAACCCAAACAGACTTGACAATTCCTTCACTTGCCCATCATATCTGGATATGTACGTATCATATTGTTTGTTTGGTAGTCATGCGATGATTGTAAAGGAGGGTAATCAACTTTTTTTGTAAAATAAACGTACGAGTACAAGGCTCTGGCATTCCCTCCAAGAGGAGAGAAATGTGCATCATTCATTCATTCAATCGTATGTATTTACTCGCATAGCAAGAGATTATATGAATTGAAAATAAGTAATCCTCCGAGGATCCTCCATCAATCATATGATGATGATGATGATGATCTACATGTAGAGGTACCACAGACTCACCAGACTCACACACATCCATGTAGGTATAGCAATAGCCCAGTATTTATCTGGATAATAGGTAATACCATGCCAATGAAGAATGACATCTGGAGTACAAGACCAGACAATGTAGATGAGATAGAGAACTGATGATGTAATCCATCCTAGAAACCCATAGACCTCCACAGGCACCTGCTGGTACTTTTTTTTATTGTGTTGGTGTTTCATCTGTTGATGATATTCCTAGTACTGTGCATTAATTATACTAGTACGAATTGTATATTTCTAGTGCTGCTATCGATGGTTCATACCAATCACGGGGTTGCATGTTTTTGAAGAAGTCATCATCATGATGATTAATGAATGAATGAATGTGTCTCTTCAGCCGAGACAACGACACTCGTGTACCATCATAGATAGATCTGGATACTAGAACGTAGTATTAAGAAATAAATAATAGTATCCTATAGGAGTGGCTGGTGCTTGAAAAGAATGACACCATCCTGACTCTCAGTTGTCTGTTGTACATGTTCTGCCACATTTGGCAAATCTTTTTCTAGAAAAAGATGACACCTACTAGAATCTCGTACTAGGCTACGCCGCATACTATAATCACAGGCAAGACGATAGAGCGTAGTTTGTAGTATTTTCATCATCATCACGATGGATGCACTGGTACAGGAAGGGATTGGGACAGACAAGGGGGTGGAACTGTTGGTGTCGTGTGTGTCTCAGCTGGTGGGTGATTTTCGTACGACGAAGAACGCAACCTGCCAGGACAAACAGACCTGTGGTGTTCTTGGCGATGTGATTCAGGACTATATAGATGGACATACGGTGACAACGTGTGAACTAGTACCATGGTGGTCTGGTGTGTGCTCCAGTCTCATGTCTCTTGTCGGGTCTCTTGTGGATGTAGATACTGCTCTTGCAGAATGGATGTTTGTTCTGCTTCTATCCCTAGGTAGAACAATGGTGGTGGTGATACAGGATACGTATCGGCTCGTTCCATTGGTATTCGGAACAACCTTTGTGGGCATGTCAAAGAGTTTGTGTCAGAAAAGGCCCATGGTGTGGTATAGGCTGGTGAGGGCAGGTATCCACGATGATATGCTGCTACAGAGTACAGAAGGGAGTATGTATGGGAGTGTTCTCTTTGCATGTCTATCTGCACTTGTTGTATCACTGCCAAAGAGTTCTACAGAGTACCGTGCAATCTCACGAGAGATGTGGTATCACTATAGCTGTAGCTACTATGCTAGGCATGCATGCATTGAGGTGGCTGCGTGTGGTCTGGCCCTTGGCTATATATACAATGATGCGTCTCTTGTTGATACGAGATGTAGTAGTCTGTGTATTCTTCGAGCAAGTTTATTGGTACTTTCAGGGACGGGTCGGGAGACTGTACGTATGACTGTGCCACGGCACATGCTTGATATACTGGCCAGGAACCCACCACTGTCCATGCAGGTATGGGTCCTTGAAGAGATGAGAGTGCACTGCATGAAGATGTATACAAACGCAAACAAAGACAACGAAAATCAACAACAACAAATAACAAGAAGAACAGAGGATGATGATATGTTTGCGTTTGCTATGAACGTGGTGGAATCTAGTACACGAGGAATGACAGTGATGCACCCCTCGTCCCCAGCACTCATTATTGACATTCTGGGGTTTCTCAACCCATTCAGATCTTCGGGGTCATCTCTGTTCAAGAAACATGTACTATGTCTGATAGATATACTGGAAAAGAATCCCGAGTATGCCACACCAATCATACAGGGAGGTGACAGCATGCCAGTGAGTTGTGATACGCCATGTACTGCTGCCCAGGCATCCAGGATCCAGCTTGTGTTCTCCATCCTCCTACCATGCTGCCATCGTCTTGAACCATCATTGATTACAGAATACCTTGGTCCATATAGTCTATCATTGCTACGGCATGCGTGGGGTCACCCATCTCTTGCCTTTGTGGTCAATGACATGTGCTGCAGCATCATGACACATTCCATGGACATGGTCAATACATTTGCATCCACGTATATCACGACTTATCTCGAGGTATTTCGTCATCATTATGATCCATCTCTGTTGGGATTTTTTGCGACAGGATTTGTGACAATCATCCAGTGCTGCCCAGATTCATCAACCATCCAGTATCTGGACATTCTTCTCAATGCATGCCCTGGGTTTCTGGACAACCATGTTGTACTTTTTGGAATAGTTCAAACAGCAGCATATTCTCTTGATATTGTACCTCTTTGTACTCTTCCAACGGCATGTGCGAGGTTCAAGGTGTTGTTTGGAGTCTTACGACAGAGAGGCACCTCTTCTGAAGCATATCATGGATGTCGGGGACATGTGCTCCAGGTGATTCAGAGTTCACATGATTGTACCCGACTCTCCTATCTTGCAGAACAGTTTTCTGACATGGTGCATGCATGACTGTATAGTAGTAGTAGTAGCAGTGTGATATTGTAATGACACTGGATTGTAATACCAGCTAGCTGGTACAACCTTTTCGAAAAGAATTCTGAAGAATTCTTCAAACCTACAGGGTGTCAGATATATAGACACAACAATAAACAATACATATCACCCCTGTTACCAGTATCTCATTCATTCATTCATTCATTCATTCATTCATACTATACTACTGTAGTAATCTAATAGTCGTCGTGTGGTTGTTTCATTCAATACAAAATGGAACAAATGTCACGCGCCATCAGCGGTGGAGACACTGTGTCTGTTTCTGCTGCAGAGGAGGATGCAGCAATGACACTTTTAAATGCTAGAAATTTATATGTTCGGGGAGAGGGTGATGCAAACTCGGACGGAGTGGGCGTGTCGTCCAGGTCGCGGAGGGCACCAAAGCCAGCAAAGCATAAGAATGATCTTGGTGCGTTGAATCCCCCTACAGGGCATCGCAGAAGAGCCCCGCAAAATGCGAATCGGAAAGTAAAGGATGTTCAGTGGATGGAGCGTCATTTAGAAAACGTCATCGTAGGGAAATCTGCAGTAGAACCTCCAGAGATGGATACGCTTTTGAAATTTGAAGATAGTTGTCAGGCGATTGAAAACCAAGCCCCGTTGCGCCAAGGGTATTTTCAGGTTGTAGATATGGGTCAGTTGAGTCAATCTCAACTGTTGATGATGGCTGACTCCACAAAAGATCCCGCATGCATGCCACCAGAGCTGTCATATCGTGCAGGTGTAAAACAGAGCAAGGTGGCATGCTTTTCTGGACAAGAAGCATTCTACAAAGGAACGACCAGCACGCCCAAGCCACTTCAGAAGCGGCAGCCACGACTTGGTGTGACTCCTTTAGATATATCTGATGATGAAAAGAAGATAGATCTAGCTCGAAAGATACAAGAGGTGTGGAAAGTTGATAACAACAAGGTGTGGAAATTGGTCGGGAAACAAGATGCGCCTGTTGTCAATAGGATACAAATCAACTACCTCCGTCTCTTCTTACTCGTAAAAGAATTCGGGGGATATGAACACGCATTGAGGACGAAAGAATGGTCTAATATTGCAAGAAAGTTTGGCATGGAAGAGTCAAACATTGGAAAGAATGGACACTCTCTAAGAATGCTCTATGCTCAGTTTATCAAACCGCTACGAGACTTTCTAGGACAGGAATAATTAACACATATTTTCACACATACATGTAACACTATTAATGACATTCTATCGAAATCATGGCAAGTAGTTTGGTTTGTTTGCAATGTCACATCTTGCTTCGATCAGTTCAAGAGGCAGAGGTACGTTGACGTCATGTTGAGTTATCATACAACTACTGCTGCTATACGTCTATCAACATATCAACAAACAAAAACTCAATCAATCGTTGTGTGTGATGCAATCATGACAGGCGCACGCAGAGGCAACGGGTCATGACAAGTTTGAAGAGAGCAAGGAAAAGCTTGTGACAACTCGTTGCAAGGAATGCGGCAAGACATGCCGCACTACCGTAGAAGAAGAACAACATACCAGGTTTACTGGTCATTCAGAATTTGAAGAAGACGAGGGGGTGAATGTGGTTCGTACAGAAGAAGAGATGGAAGAGCTAAGAGGGGAGAGTTGTGATCCTCCTCCTGGTACTGACATGGGAAAAGAACCGGATGTTGATGCTGAGCAGGTGCAGCAGCTCGTGGAGATGGGATTCTCTAGGAATAAGGCGGTGAGGGCCTTGTATTTTTCTGGTGGTGGGGGCGTGGAGAGTGCATTGGAATGGATCACAACGCATGAAGAGGATCCACAAAATTCTGATGAGGTTCTGCGTGTGGAGGCTCCGAAACCCAAACTGAGCGCAGAAGAAGCCAAAGCAAAGGCTGAAGAGCTCGTTGAAAAGGCCAAGGCGAAGAGAGAGGCGGAAGAGCGGGAGATGGAAAAGATTCGAGAGGCTGAGAGAATACGGAGTGGAAAGGAGATGGCAGCCATTGCACGAAAGGAGGAAGAACAGCGACTCAAACGTATGGCCGAGGAGCGTTTGCGAGAGAAACAGGAAGAAGCGCGAGCGAGAGAGAAGATAAAGAAAAAATTAGAGCAGGATAGAATGGAGAGGAGGGCTGCCCTGGGACTGCCAACTGAACTCACAGAAGAGGAGAAGGAGGAAGAGCGCAGGCGAATGGAAGAAAAGAAAAGCAAGGGCTTGGCGCTTCCCGTCAAACCTATAGAAAAAATAAACAAGATGAGAGATCTCATGGTTGACTTGAAGAAGAAGACAGATGATCGCAAGACTATTGCTTTCCAAACTCTGCAAAAGATTGTTGGCAACATTGTTGCCATGCCTGACAATCCAAAATATAGAGGCATCAAACTAGACAACCCTGCAATCCAGGATCGTATTGGTCGTTTCCCTGAAGCACTTGAGTTTCTCCGGATAGCAGGCTTTGTAGAATCAAAAGACTCGACGAGTTTGCTGACCCTGCCACCTGAGGCAACATGCATGGCAACACTCACTGCTGCCATGGAAATTCTAGACAGTGCCCTACATAATGAATTCTTTGGTGTCTTGTAACTCGTATGTACATCTACATAGACCGACAGACAGAGAGAGAGAGATGTAATATCTATAGATCTGACTCAGCTACTGACTGAACTGGATCAAGAGGACACGTGTCACTGAAACGTCCGTCTCCTTTCTACAAACAAAGAGACGTGTCAGTCGTTGTTGCTCGATAGATTACAATTATTTCTTTATATACAGTATTATATGCATACATACATACATAAAGAGTGTAGATTGGGAGGGAATTGGACATTGAAACGTCTGGCAGTTGGCCCTGTCGCTTTGATTTGAATCACGCGCGTTCATAGTAGATTGACCAGATGTTGCCTACAGTGACGACGACGACGACAATGAAATGCGCCAAGCCTCGAATGCTTGGCGTGGATCAAAATAGGAGGGTGGTGTATCAGAGAAAGGGAGCGAGTAACAGTCGACCTTGGAGTCTGTTGGTTCTCTTGTTGATCTCAACACTCGTGATGGTGTACACCAAATATTCAAGTCTGAGTCAGAAACGAGAGTACAATCATCCTGAAGATTTGCTACGCAAGAGATATTTGAATACGGCCCCGTTGCCTCCCATTGATTCCTTGGAAAAGACTGGGTCTTGGAACCTGACTCAAGACGTCTATGATACAGCCATAAAGCACCCAAATGCGAGGATTATCAGCTTTGATAATCCTCGACTAATTTTATTTCCATCCTTCATGACACATGAAGAAACTGATCATCTGATTGATCTGGCCAAGAAGGATTTGAAGCGATCTCATGTTGTGGCTGATTCCAAAGATGCCGAAGTGAGCAATGTTAGAACTTCCTACGGGGCGTGGCCAAAGCGTGATAACTTTATGCAAATGATTGAAGATAGAATTCACCGGTTGGTTGGTATACCGAATGAGTTTGGGGAAGGAATGTATGTGCTGAACTATAAACAGGGGCAGGAATACAAAGCTCACAATGATAATTGCAAGGGTGGGAGAGGGTCTGAGGTGACCAAGTCGTGTGAAGACTTTTTAAAAAGAGCTGGAGGTCCTGAATGTGGACCTGGACATGGAGGTGTCTCCTGTGGTGACCGCATAGCAACGTTCATCATTGTACTGGACCCTGCAGAAGAGGGAGGTCATACAGCATTTCCCAGAGCAGACATTACAAATAAAAACACCGCAGGTGAGAAGTTGAGAGTTTTTCAGGAGAATGCTCCTTGGTACTGCACTGAGGAGTATCAGCATAAAGTACTTCAAGTAGCCCCTAAAAAGGGGGATGCTGCACTGTTTTGGGACTACAAACCTCTCCCCCCTGGAAAACACGTGAGTCCTGAGGATGGCATGGCAGAAGAAGTTGATGGCTCACAGCATAGCGGCTGTCCCGTCGTAAAGGGTGAAAAATGGATCGTGACACGTTGGATTCGAAGCTCAACATTCAACTGATGATGTGTACTCCAAATCATATGTGTGTTGATTTTATGGCTATGTTTTACATGTAAAAACAATTAGAAAGGAACTGGGCTCTTGGCCAAGGAAGAGGTGGCCAAGATGTAAAAGGCAGCGGCGTGTCCAAGAGCTCCCCATGCCATGACATCAACGAGAGAGAATCCAGCTGGATCGTTGGTGTTGGTGAAGAATGTCACCTCCTCTGCAAGTCTGTCACCAGCCTGCATGTGGGTCTGACCATTCTGCTTTGGCATTCCAGCCTTGGCCAAAGAAGCACGGTGGAATGGCAAGAACACAAAGCGTCCCAAAGCAAGAGAAGCAACGGTGGCTCCTCCGACAACAAGGTTGACGTCAGAGATGGCCTTGGTAGTCACCCTTCTTGTGACTCTGCTGCTGGTCACAGAGGTCATGCGGACCTGTCTTGATGGTGCAGTAACAATCATTTTCGTATATATCTTTCTGCAAATCGGTACAGTATATGTCTCCTAGATTCACCTTCTCGCAAACATTTCAGAGTCGGTCATTTCATGACACGTGCGTGACACTCTATACCAACGACGTACCTGGAAGTGCGGTAAGATTAATACAATATTTCTACAATGGTCAGTTGACCGTGTCGGACATGGATATATGTGATGAGTCAATCGAGACGATCCACGATGAGAAGATTAGGTGCACCTAATCCACGTGGATTGGACTCGGATTTTTTTAATTTTTTTAAATCCAGATCCGTGATCATGATCATGATCACCCCTTGGAAGGAAGAGGTGAAGCATTCTTCTTAGAGAAGTACTCGTAGGGCCCAAGAGTTTTACGCACTTGCAACAATGTATTCCCCAGATACATTATTTCAGCATCCTTCAATAGTGGAGAAACGCCCATATGCATTTGTGTGCCAATTGGCATAGGGAATTCAGATTCTTCTCCACAGTAGGAAACCTGTAACCATTCCAATCCATCCATCTTCATTCGCAGTGAAGATTGTTCGGTTGCATGATACCCTATCACGGACCTTGTAGATCAATTTTATTAAGAGAACACGTCTTTCAAGAGCAAGGCTCACTGTAAAATATTGCCCATTGGGCCAACCATGCTGGATATCCACCGTGTCCATACAAAGTTTCTTTCCGCCCCCCTGCATTGCAGAAATTGACAGTAAATAGATACAATCTGCATGTATTCTTGATGTGGCATACTTTCTGAATTTCTCATTACAACAGAATGTGTTGGCAGCCCTAAGGCAGTTGATTGATAGTTGACTCTCACCTGGTGAAGATAAAAAATAACAGGTTGAAGGCCATCGCAGCACTTGCTTTTAAATACACGGAACACTCTGACACATATGTTTCGTCCTTTGCTTTGAACTATCATTCTGAGACCATAGTAGATCAGCTAATGATGTAGAATGACAGCCAAGGGATACATTCTGATTCATTTTGGATTATTTTAAGCTGAAACAGGAAATGGTACAAGGTGAGTCTGAAGGTCAGACTAAGGTTCCTGCAATCAGACTCCAAACATAGCATCGATGCTATTCAGTCATACACCCAAGTCAGACTCACACCCCAAATGCACCCACCATCCCCTCACCCCATTCCGCCAGTGAGTCGATAGGCGAGCAACGGACCGCTGAGCGAAGCGAAGCCAAGGGCGAACCGAGTTTTCGCGGTAGCCAAAACGAGAGAGAACTTGTAAAAATTCTAAAAAGATATTGCTATTGCAGATTTGCAGATTATTTCAAGAAGACAAAGCATTGGGTTATACACAGTATGTATCTGACCAAAAGCTTGTGGACTGCCTTGATGCTTGCCGTCCTATCCACAGTACGCGCCGACGACTGCATCAACAGACTGACTGTTACGGGTATGGATTTGAAAGAGTACAGGAGAGGTGACGACAAGGTTATCAAGCGAGCATGCTTTGGTGACGAGAATCGACACTATCATCTGATTGATGAAAACGTGGATGGGCAGGCTGATACCCTCACCCATGAATCTACGTTGGCAGATGCGGTAGCCATGGTGGATTCTGCATTGAGTGCATATCAATACAAACTTGGAAAGAAAGATAGGAATTCCGAGTACTTCTGCAAAAAGGGTATCAGTTCATTTGACGCCATCCAAAAGGAAGGATGTTTCCTCAAAGAAGGAGAGACCTCGTATTTCAAAGGCAAGCCGTTCACTGGTTCTGAGCTTCTTGCTAATCAATTGTATAATGGTGCCAATCCCAAGACGGCCAAGGCTAATTATCTTTTCAAATCATCGTATGTGATCAAGTATGATTGCAATGGAGAGGAGCCTAGTTCCCGTCGCCACATTGTCTCAATCACCTATGATGCCACTACTGTTGCAAAGTGTGAGAAGATACCATTCTAATGGATTGCTCCATGGCATTCTCACGCCATATGGACACCAGATATCGTGTACAAGATATGGTATGATGGTGACATTGCAGTCATATGTTGAATATCCACACAAGTATCATTTTCTTTGTTTATATGCGTGTGTAATTCATCGAATGGCCAAATCCTACAAAATCTCTACCAAGTCACTTACTTGAAGTAGTGCCCCTTATATGGGCACACAACAGGATGATCAGTCTACCTCGTCTCCTCATATATTGGTTCATGGGATACATCATCAGTTATTGATATGAGTAGAATGCTCGAGGATGCCAATGTCTTCAATCAGAATCTATCAGGATGGTGTGTCACAAAGATACCTACAAAGCCAGATGGTTTTGATACAAATTCATCTTTGACAAGTGGAAACTTGCCAGTATGGGGCACCTGCCCTTGATGACCATCATCATCATCATCATCATCATCATCATCATCGTCATCAGTGTTCAAGTCATCACTGTGTGTATGTACTACATACTATACTGTGGACTTGAAATACATGGAGAGGTGGTTTTCACCACAAATGTGTAGTTTCCACCTCTTTTCTCATCAAAGTCAAAGAGGAAGCAGCACGCCTTGCTGCTTTCTCTCAACTGTGTGTGTGTGTTTTTACAATCCCATGTAAAAATATGCAATACATTGTGTCTCCTTGGTATCATCAAGACTGTCACATCAATGCCAGTCATGAATGATTGAAAACAATACACGCGTATGAGTACGAGAATGTTTCATTTCTTTTTCACATGTTTCAGTCATAATACTTCTACGTATCCTATTTCTAGTGATACAACCCCTTTGAGATCTTCTATCCGGGATATCCCTATCTATCTATCGATAGACTATCCCCCGGATAGCGATCAACACTAGTGTTGTAGTACTACAACCATGAAGAACAAAAAAAGAAAGATTGGACGCAAAAAATCACATACATAATCATCAAACCGTTAACAAACAAGCAAAACACGACTACCATTTTATTTAATACATAATAAAAGTATACGACGAGTAAAGTACGAGTCGTCTCGGGTGTTGTTGAAAACGTCTTCCTAGAACAAACATTTCAATCGTGACACTGCGTGCGTCCATATGGATCCAGAAGTTCTCAAGAAATACGGTCTCGATGGACTTCCATATGAAGAGTATATGATGGAAATTGCCAAATATGCTGCCTTTTATCGAGACGAACATGGGGGAACACCATTGATGCTTGCTTGTGAGTCAGAGCATGGTGAACGTGTACCCTTCCTGATCAGGGCTGGAGCAGATGTGAATGCCACCACGGACAAGGGAGAGACAGCGTTGATTTTTGCTGCCATGTTTGGTGATGCAGAAAGGACACGCATGCTGCTTGATGCCGGAGCACTTGTCAATATTCAGAGTATGGAAACCGAGCTTACTCCACTCATGGCCGCTGCGATTGGTGGTGATGCTGAACGAGTGCGTCTCTTGCTTGAAGCTGGGGCAGATGTACATTGCGCGACGAGCGATGGCAAAACAATACTCATGTTTGCTGCATCCGAAGGCGATGCTGAGCGAGTGCGTCTCTTGCTTGAAGCTGGGGCAGATGTACATTGCGCGACGAGCGATGGCAAAACAGCACTCATGTTTGCTGCATCCGAAGGCGATGCTGAGCGAGTGCGTCTCTTGCTTGAAGCTGGGGCAAATGTACATGATGCGACGCAGGCGACCTTAATTGGGCTGCAAGCAATACATTATGCTGCATCTGATGGTACTGTTGAACAAATGCGTATTTTGATTGAGGCTGGGGCAGATATCAATTATCGGACAAACTATGGTTTTACACCACTTATGGTTGCTGTAGTCAATCATGGTACTGGGCGATTACGTCAGGTGATTGAGCTTGGAGCAGATGTAAATGCCCAGGCAGAAGACGGTCGGACTGCACTTATGATAGCTGCATATGCAGGCCATGTTCAACAAATGCGGATCTTGATTGAGGCTGGGGCAGATGTCAATGCTAGAGAGAAACATGGGAAAACTGCACTTATTATTTCCGCATCGGGGGATGGCACTGGATCGATTCATCTCCTCGTTGAATCTGGGGCAGATGTACATGTAAAGGCAGAGAAGGACATGACGGCACTGTTATGTGCTGCAAAAGAAGGTCATGCTGGACAAACACGTGTACTCCTTGAGGCTGGTGCAGATGTTAATGGTAGAAATATACATGGGAATACTGCCCTCATGATTGCAGCAGGTCTTGGTCATCTGGACAAGGTGAAAGTCTTGGTGAAGCATGGTGCAGACACGAGCCTTACATGCAATCATGGCACTGCCCTAGACGTGGCTCTACAACAAGGCCAGGACCATGTGGTCGAATTTCTTAGAGAATCGCAGAAATCTACATAGTTTGCATCATATATAGTATAGGGTGCTTGTATGAAGTGAACATATCAATCAATACGTCCCAAATTCATCTGTACCCTACAAAAGCACTTGTTCACCTCCGCGGTATTGTACACACCAAGAGGTATCACCAAGTGTGAGGTCATCATAATTATGGCGCGATGAACAAGATCCTCGCAC